>Ga0307512_10001856_pt1 | contig 28375 bp, 24 predicted proteins | sample 14_EM_MG_FD_200267 | JGI IMG/M metagenome (GOLD analysis project Ga0307512, IMG submission 200267) | Populus trichocarpa ectomycorrhiza microbial communities from riparian zone in the Pacific Northwest, United States - 14_EM | ecosystem: Host-associated > Plants > Roots > Unclassified | place... | reverse complement strand
TATCTAAGAGGGCCACAAGGCCAATATATATGAAAGTGCAAGTACGGCTGAATGCCATCAGCCCGTATCAGAGTCAACAGTCATCTCCGGCCATACGAGACATCACCGTCTCCGGCCATACAAGACACCTCCGTCTCCGACCATACGAGACTCATCTCCGGCTGAGACCTGTATATGCAATACCAACAAATGGTTAGAGGGCGATGGAGAGGGTGTTGGGGGAAAAGGCTTCAGGTAGGCGTAGTCGGAAAATTCTCATTGGTTGCTTTGAAATCTCACATCCAGGTTTTTATACAGGCTTCTACAGAGTGACATACATTTTGTTCCGGTTTTTACAAGGCGTGCGTAACATGGCGAACGCTGCGTGGTTTGGCTTCATGCGTGTGCAGCGCAATCCTAGCATTCCAGACGTTGTGGAACGAAACTGCATCATTAAGATACCCTATGAGTTCGGCCTATTCGTTAGTGGCCTCATAAAACTTGATGGTGGGCTAAACTTTGCTATTGGTAGTGTTCAGTCATACTCGAGCAGGCAGAACCGAAACCGAATTAGGGTGAAATGAGCGGGCACACGGCATCACTCGGCCTGGTGTTCAGAGGTTCAGAGCACATGTTGCGATATAGGGAGAACCGTTTGAATAGACCATGATACATAACGAAAAAAGAAGGAGAAGACTCGCTATCGATATACAGAATCTTCGGGTATGCTAGTGCCACCCTTTGCATCTCGCTATTCGCCACTTAGATATATACTCTCTATAGTCTAATGAAGTTTAATACTCGACAACATCCGTTGTTGAACATGTGGTCTCCATATATCGCTTATCAGCCCATGCCCTTGTGTTCGCGCACTTCGATCATGCGGAGTGAAAAAAAAAATACAGCCGTGCCAGATGCACCGCCAAGACCTGCCTGCCACCAGAAATAGGCTATTTTACCCTCCAATCGTGTTCTGTCACATATTAGTGCGTAAACTCTGTGACAAGGCGAGTCCGGCATACCTCTCATTCACCCTGATTACGTGTGCCTGTTTATCTTGCACAGCAGCGATTCGCCGAATATGTTCCTTTTTCTTACGTCGAAAACTCGACTCTAAATTATGATGCGCGCTACGGTCACGGCGGCTTGTCGATCGCAGAGTTATCGGTGGGAGCAGTAATGGCTCTGAGGTTTCCGAATATGTTCTGGAGGTCGGGACAAGCTCTGCAAAACCAGGTCGTTGTATCCCGGAGGTCAGAGTAAGCTCCGGTAGTGTCATCGCTTGGTGTATTGCGGGTTCTGAAAATCCCGACGGTATGACGGCTCGATGTATCGTGGGGGCCGACACAGCATCCTGGATCTCCGGCCGGTGGGTTCCGGTGATCGGCACTAGTTCATGGAGTTTATCCACAAACCAAATAACTTCTTGCAGTAACTTTTCCAACTTCCGCTTTCCCGAGAATGCCCACCTCACTTTCATCACCGCGGAAGTGCTTTTCTGATGCATTCTCGCTCTTCCGCGGGGATACTCGAATCGGGCAGTACTCGAGGAACTACCTTGTTCCAGCAGAAGTGAATTCGCTGCACCATGTCGCGTGATAGCTACCTTGGAGTCTTCAAAGAAGTAGATAGCCCATGCAAATAGCTCCCGAACATCTTCTTGTATTTCGGGGTCTTGTAATAATTCGTGCTGCTGGGTCCCGGTAAGGCCAACCGCTTGACCCCACCGGAAAAATCGTCGTCGCTCGAGGACTAGTTTTGTAGCGAAGAGGTGGTAGTCGGTGCCGTAGGATTTCGCGGTGGATATTCGGTCTAGAACTTCGACGCTAGTTGAAAATAGGCCGGCGAGGCCAAGTGTTAAACCGACGGGATCAATCATGGGCTAAGGATGTGAGGTTAGTACGGGTGGAGAAAGCTCTAGGAGTAGGAATCGGCTCACTGTTGTGAAGTGATCACTACAGAACTCTAGTTTCTCGGGTTTGTTCGCCGTGGTTTTCTATCTGGTGTAGTTCAGGTTCCTCTGCCGCTGAATCTCCTTCTGGATTCCTCTCCGGCTCTTCCCTCTACCGAGTGTTGTGTTGTTTGTATGGCTCCACTGATGTCCCCAGGTCCGGAACCTGTAGCTCCTCCTTTTTCTCTCCCCTTTCTGTAGCTCTGATCCCCGCTTCCTTTCCCGTCCTGCTAGCTCAGCTCAGTCTCTCTGGTCGTCGAATTCCCTGAACTTTGCCGCGCAAACGTGAATGTCAAATAAACCCGACGATGGTGACTCTCGATCAGTGTTGGATGGCGACCATGAAACACCAAACACAGGTGAAAGTGGGGATTTGGAACGGCAAGGCTCTAGGCATCCACCCAACTTGACAACCACACTTGAACGTGGCTGAGCTGCATTCCAGACGTTGTGGAACGCAAGACTACATCACATATCATACGCGCTCTGCAGGGTTGAAGTACGAGATTGGTTAACTGTCACCCGGTCATGTAGCAACATATTCTCAAGAACTCCTGATTAACGACTATGGTTAAGTATAATTGACTCCGCACCAGGAACACAAATAAATCTGTACTTGCTTATGTTGAACTCTGTAGATGCGAATACTGTGGCTTCAACTCTCCTACGCGTTCCTCCCATACCTGCAAGTGCGAATAACTTGCGGCGACAGTGTGCTGCGGTAGAGTACTCACTCGACTTTTCTGCTGCGGCAGCGATTAACCACATCACATATAATACTTTCAAAGCACAAAATATGCGGAGAATTGAGGAAGTCATGGTGAAAACGTCGTTCATTGTACTCAAATCAGTCCAACAAACAGGAATCAGTCTGTCCCCAAGCATGTCCTCGCGTATTTGCACAACAGCGTTTTGGATTATGACTTGTTGTGTTTGGTGCAAGATTGAAAGTACACGATGAATTTGTAGAAGCGCTACTATTTGTGCACTGTGCGCCACTATCGCGGCTATGGCAATGAAGTGTGCACTCAACTGTCGCTTTCCCTTTGCACCCGCAAGGCACAACATGCATCAGTTCTGCAGGGAATTGAAGACGTACAGCGTCCCTAAGAGTAAGTTCTCGATGGCTACCCTTCTTGTATGGCGGAATCTCATGGGAAATTGTTGAGGCAAGCCGATCCATATTTTTGGTACGATAGAATCCAGGAAGAATATCATATTGACACTGCAAAGCATATCGATTACCATACTTGATTTCATATGATTAGCTGAGTACACATACATTCATGCGCGTATATGGTACCCTCAGTGAAGTAGTCAGCTCGGGAGTGTGTACGCTCCGTAATGTGACCAGTCAGTTCACGGAGCCCAGATACTCCACGGATTGGCCGGTTACACCACTGAGCAACATCTTCCGTGAATGGACTGGAACACTGTACTATGTAGAAAGGCTCGAACAAGCTTTCAGCCGTGAGGCATTCATCTCAGTCACGCACATCAAAATAGTCTTATATGGTTGCTAACAGTAGTTTCTACGGTTATGGAAAACCCCCCTGGATCGGGCGGGGGCTGGTACACCAGCTTAGGATCAACCTACTCAATGAGAAGGCTTACACCAGAAAATCAATGACAGCACGGTGCCGCGCTCCCATACGTTGTAAAAGATGCCAAACCAACAGAGTGAACAATGAAGACAAAGGGTGTATTCTGCATTATCTACAATGATGATCGAAAGTAAAACGAGAAGAAAAGCAGAAAAACAATTTGCAGAGTCGCACATAATCATGAGGCGGTTACATAACCTTGAAACGGTACCCAATCTAGCCCCTAGTCCAGTGGACTAGCGCAGGCACGGAGGATCAACGAGCCTTCAATGTTTCAAGATAGGAGGCGCAAGGCGAGAGCCTTCAATGTAAAAAAAAAACCAATGAGCCTGATGCGCTACCAAGACCTGCACGCAACCAAAAATAGGCTGCCTGGCGTTCCAATCGTTTTCTAATCACATTTGTTAGAATAGAAGGAATTTATGACGAGGCGAACTCAACTACACCTTTCATTTGTTCGAATACTGTCAGCGGTCCCAATAGTAATACGACGGGCACATTTTCGCGTCCGTCGAATGCGTGACTCTACCTTGAGAAGGTGGATGTGTTTCCGCATCACTCCTGACGAAAATGACGAATGTAGAACATTTCCTATATCACTTTCGGCAGGCGGCAAGAGTGGTAAAAGCTGGAGAATCCCGACTCCTTGAGGCCGAGGAGGGGTGATGATTTCGTGTACTTTTGTTTCCGGCTGGGACGTTACTCGGTGTAGCGGTATTTGGTGCCTTGCGGTTGGAACAAGCGCGTAAAGTCTATCAATAAACCAAGCCAGCTCTTGCAGCAACTTCTCCGACTTTTTCTTGCCTGAGAGAGCCCATTTCAGTTTCCTCAGCGCTGACGCTTCCTTCTGCAGCTTCTCAACCCTATCGCGGGGGAAGTTGAACGCCGGTGGTCGGGCAGTATTCATACTCATGGAGCTACTTCGTCCTGGTAGAAAAGTGATGAACCCCCGGCTCGGCCTCCGGTGTCGTTTCCTGAGCTTATCCGAGTCTTCGAAGAACCAAATCGCCCAAGCCAGCAGCTCACACACTGCATTTTGTATTTCGGAATCTTGCATTAGCTCGTGCTGTAGAGCCTGTCGACCCCAGCGGGAGAGGCGGAGGCGTTCTGTTGCTACTTTGGCAATGAAGAGATGGTAATCGGAGCCGTACGATTTTGCGGCAGATATGCGATCGAGAGCGTCGAGGGTCGCTGAAAATAAACCACTTACTCCGAGAGTGCCAAAAATGATGCTCATGGGATCCATGGTAAGGAAGCTGGAAGGTTGTCAGTTAGTATCGAGTCAGTAAGTACAGAGAGTGAGGATTGGGCATACAGTTATGCGTTGGTAACTTCTTGAAATGTAGATCGGATGCCTCTGAAGATAAATCTCTGCGTGGATTGCACTTCACTCTACAGCACTCTATGCGTAATTTCGATGCTTCCGCTAATGACAATTCTACCGAATCCTTTCTCCAGATTCGTCACTTCGATTGGTTGTGTCGTCGGATACTGGGAATTTTTGAGCTGTGGTGATGGTAGTTTTCGACCTGTGTTGAAGGAGGGAATGTAAAACAGGAAGACCCCAAACTACGTGGTGGGCGACACTGTATTCCAGACGTTGTGGAACGGTGGTGCATACAACGCCAAACACAATTGGTGTCCAATCCTCTTTACACAGCCCGCACTTTGTGTCGACCAACCTGCATTTCGGAAAACATTCATACGAGGCAGAGGTGAGCCAAGAAACTTGGTGTGCATCATGTTAGATAGGTTATCCAGCTTCAACGTCGTGTCGAGGATGATCACGAACGATCACTCAACTACCTGATTTTGTAGCTAGTTATGTAGCTAAGTTTCCAGTATCTTGTACTACCACAAATTAATGCGCACAGATACATCCTAAAAGGATCTCGACTTTATCAATCCCATTTTGTTTCATGCTCTGATTAAAACGCGGACTTTTGTTTTGTCGCCTCTCGAATAATGAGCTATCTTCTTTTGAGGTTGACGAGGTGACCTGTCACATTTTGGCGGAGGTGCAGAAGTTAAACTCGCCTCGTTTCTGCATGCCAGTCTCACAGTCATGCGCCATGCCGCGAGTGTTCATGCCTAGAGCCTTGTTGCTCCAGGTCTCCCCCATCCCCCACCTAGCAAGAGTTTGATCGCAACCTAACCTAGCCATCACTTATTCATCAGCTGAGACGGAACTTCATCAACGACAACACCGGCCGCACGAAATCAACGACTCCGGAGGGAGCGATAGACAGAGACTTGGAAAGGAGCTCCGGAGTTTATTGGTGTACCGGGACTTAGATTCTGTGGCGGAGGAATCGAAGTACCCAAAGCGCTGAAAGCGAAAGTGAGAGTTTCAGAATTACCTACCAACCACGCCGGTTCTCATTCAACAATCGTAAGCCCAAGCTTTACCTGGAACCTTTACGAGCCGTCTGCTAATTCATCTACAGCATAACATGCCCGCGATAGAAGCTATCGGCCTTACACTTGGCGTACTCGGCGTAGCCGGTTTATATTCTACCGCCCTCGACGCTATTGATCGGTTCTCGGCCGCCAAATCTTACGGCGAAGACTACCAGCTATTCGTTACCAAGGCCAACATCGAGCGTTTACGGTTGTTTCGTTGGGGTCAAGCGGTGGGACTTGTACGAGTGGGAGGATCCCCACAACACGATTCTAGTATACAACAGCAGCACGAACTGCTGCAAGATCCGGCTGTGCAGGGCGCGGTTTGTGAGCTGCTGGCTTGGGCGGTGTGTTTCTTCGGAGATGCGGAGGGGGTAAAGAAGCGACACGGCGGTAGGGGTTCGGGGAGTACTCGGGGGTTTATCACATTGAGCAGTTCTACCATGACCAGTACTACCCGAGCAATGGCATTCAACCACATTTTTCCCCGCGGTAGGGCTGCAAAGATGCAAAAAGATGCATCTGCTCTCAGCAAATTGAAATGGGCATTCTCCAGCAAGAGGAGGTCGGAGAAGTTACTGCAAGAGCTTTCTTGGTTCGTTGATAAACTTCATGAACTTGTGCCAATTCCCACCGCCCATCTATGTGGAGGGGCGCTGCTGGAGACCCCGGCACCCGTTCGGATATCTACGATATATCCGACTGCGATTCTAACCACTGGAACGCCGCTGGGGGTTTCGGAGCCGCTACCACCGACTCTGAATTTGGGGAGCCGCCGTAGCCATATGAAGCATGGCAAATTAGTGTCTAGTGTTCGTCGGGCGCGGAAGAACCATATTCGCAGGATCGCCGCCGCAGATAGACAGTTGCGCGCTGCTGAGGCAGATAAGCATGCGGCTAAAATCAGGGTAGATGAAAGGTATGCCGTAATCTTCTTTTACTTGTGCCTCCTGTGGCTCAGTAGTCGGAGAAAACCGTCTCAAATTCAAATTACTGACTGACATGTGACAGAAAACGATTGGAGCGTGAAATAAGCTATTTTTGGTGGCATGCAGGGCTCGGTAGTGCATCCGGCACTTTGGTTTTTTTTTTAACACTTGACTGCACTGCTATTGGTTGAGAGCACTTTTCTGCACTGCTATTGGTTGAGTGCACTTTTCTGCACTGCTATTGGTTGACCACACTTGACGTTGCTGTCTGACATCTGTTAGAAAATGTTAAGCGAGGTAAGATGATGTCACTACCCATCTGGTGACTACGGGGTTTTCTTTTCTCGTTCTTATTGTAGTAATCCTATCGCTGTCATCACTTAAAGTTGCGGGATCTTTATTTTAGATTCCTACTTTTTCCGACCTTCCTTTCATGTGATGAACTCAACTCGTTTCCTCTACAACTAGCATCTAGCCTTACAACCCCTACAAGAACGTGGTTATTTGGTACTCGCAAGTAAGTGACTATCCGTATCAACAAAACTGGAGCTTGGGCTATGTGTAGCGTGATTAACATAAGGCCCGGAACTAGAGAGTGGTGGAAGCTATATTGAACACAAATCGTCGTTCATGTACCCCTCCCTAGGTGGGTTGAGTGAACGACGACGACGATCCAAAAGAATCTCTGTCGAATGTCACGACGACCATTGTAGTGAAACGTAACATGTCTCCGGCCCATGTACATTTGTAACACACTCGAGTCGGGCACAAACGAGTGCGAATACATGATTCAGAATGGTAAACCATCTCACTTCGCAGCTGACTTGCCGGTGGGCCAGCTGTATGTGCAGCGGTGAGAGACTAAATGATTGAGTGATTATTCCTATTGGTGCAGTTGATCCTCGCCTCGTTTCTGCCTGCAAGTCTCACCATCAGGCTCCATGTCATGAGTGTTGATGCCTAGAGCCTTGTTGCTCCAGGTCTCCCCCGTCCCCCACCCAGCAAGAGTTGGATCGCGAACCAACCAAGAAATCACTTGCGCATGCACAACAGCCGAGAAGAAACTTTAGCAACAACACCGGCCGTACGAAATCAACAACTCGAAGAGAGAGTAATAGAGAGCAACTTGGAGAGGAGTTCCAGAGTTTATAGGTGTAGCGGGACTAAAATTCTGCGGCGGAGGCATCGAAGTACCCAAACGCTTGAGGGTTAGGGTGAAAGTTTCGGGAGTACCTACAGCCACACCGATTCTCAAACAGTCGTAAGCCGAAGCTTTACTAGTACCTAGAAATTTACGCGCTATTTCTAACTCATCATCTACAGCACAGCATGCCCGCGATAGAAGCTATCGGACTGACACTTGGCATACTCAGCGTAGCCGGTTTATTTTCCACTACCCTCGATGCTATTGATTGGTTCATAGCTGCTAGATCTTACGGCGAAGACTATCAGCTACTTGTTACCAAAGTCAGCATCGAGCGATTACACAAGGACTCCCAACCATGGAAGAAGGGACCGAAAGGGACGTCTTCGGGAGAAAGAGGGGCGAGGGAGAGTTCGATTATTGTGACGGAGAGAGCGGACGACCAAGGGGATTGGAGCGTCGGGGACTACGATTCGGAAGACCCGCTTCTCGGGCAAGAAACCCAAGAGGTGATTCGTGTCCAAGTCCCGAACAGGGACTCCCCAGAGGGGGACAGGTCAGTGAAGAAACCCAAGAAATTGACCCCTTCGAGGCTCAGGAGAGACATGATGCGCGCGGACCAGAATGGCACGATGAGAAAACTCAATGAGCCAACAATACAAATCGGAATTACAGTTATTCACTCTCAACCGATCAATACACGAACAATATGTCTCAGTCAAGCTCCCTCAGCGACCTCGAAGGACGACTCTCGCCATTCGGGGAGGATCAGGAAGAAGGGTTACCGAGGCTCAGTCCCGACCCAGTCAACCTGAACCTGCTCGGGTTGGAAAGAAGCGCCACGGGGGAGCTGGTGCTAAGGGAAGAAGAAAGATACAGCGGACACTTGAGGGACATCCTCGCCCAGATTGTTCTGCTGGGGTCAACCGGTCGGACTTGCGCCAGGATCCTCCCAACAGCACGAACTGCTGCAAGATCCGGATGTGCACGGTGCGGTGTGGGAGCTGCTCGCTTGGGCAGTTTGCTTTTTCGGAGACGTAGAGAGAGTGAAAAGGCGGCACGGTGTCAAGGGCGGGGGGAATCGGCAGGGGTTGATCGCGTTCTTATTAGGACGAGACCGCGTCCCCGTATTCGGCAGTCAACTTCCCGTATGCCGACGGTCAATAACATCCACCCCTGGGATACAACAGGGCAGATGCAAAAGGATGCATCGATGTTCAACAAATTCAAATAGGCATTTTTGGGGAAGAGGAAATCGGATAGGCTACTGTAGGAGCTCACTTGGTTGATCGACAAGCTGCACGAGCTTGTGCCGATATGCACTGCCGATCGGGTGGGGGCACCGCCGGAGATCACAGAGTTTGTTCCGAAGTCAGTGGCATCGCCGATTCTAGACCCACCGCCGATCCAGCGATCGGCAAGCCACCGGATTGGCGCCGGGATGCAAAGTTAGTGTCTGGTGTTCGTCGAGGAAGAACCATATTCGTCGGATCGCCGCTGGAGCGGCTGCAGACATAGAGTCACGAGCTGCTGAGGCAGATAAACAGGTAGCCACAATCACGGTACAGGAAAGGTATACCGTAATCTTTCTTATCCCTAGCCTCTCCTAGGCCAGTAACATGCAAATTGCTGACATGTGACAGAAAACGATTGGAGTGTGAAATAAGCTATTTTTGGTGGCATGCAGGGCTCAGTAGTGCATCTAGTTCTATCTTTTTTTTTCCGAGGTTGAATTGTCAAGAGATAAGTACATTATATGATAAGAATAATGAACACTGCACGTGTCAGAAGATGTTAAGTGAGATAAGGTGATGACACTACTCGTCCGCTGACCGCTGCTCTTTCAATGTCTTGTGGTTGTAATACTATCGCTGAAAGTGAAAATATCACTTCCCTCAATATCGCTGTACATACGGGTCACTTAATTTTTCCAACCTTCTTCTCATATGATGAAATCCACTGATTGTCTCTACGTGATCTATTCGCTGCCTACAACGCGCCGGAAGGCCATAGTGATATCGTGCTCGCAATGAAGCAGCCATTTGTATCAACAAAACTTGAGCCTCGAGTTTTATGTAGCGCAGTTGATATAGTGCACGTACGGGATTAGAAGGTGGTGCAAGCAATATTTTGTCGCAAATGATCTTTCGCAGAACCTCGGGTTGGTCTGGTTAAAGACTATCAGGATCTCAATCACATGTCACGATGACCATTGCAGTGAAGTGTACCTTCCTCATATAATAACATCTAGAAATGCCAGAAATCTTAGCATTATACAATACCAACTTAAGCAATACAGCTTACAACAATAACATTTTAAGCGACCCAGCTTCGTTACCGCTGTGGATCAGACCGTCCACCCTTAGCCTCGTTATACTAACAGCTAGTTTAGCTGTAATCTCAGAAGCCCGCTTCGGTGTCGGCCAGGACTTGCGACTACCTAGTACTCATTAACAAAGCAGATCCTAATCAAATCTTCCAACTCGGAAGTGGAAAGTCTTCCTGTTTTGAATTTCACCACCGCAAGACAATTTCCGGATATTATCGGGCACATATATAGGCTCAAGAATGGTATTTATATCACCTCTTCCGAGTAAGGACTATAAAAACTCACCTAAAATGCACCTCCTCGGTTCGTGTTTATGTTTCCATCGCAATTGGGACTCAATCGGAAATCTAAATCTGCTTTTAGGAAGGTATAATTACAAGTTAGACTCCAACCCGATTGGGGAGTACCTCAAGTGAGTTTTTGTGGTATTGCAGGCGGCTCTTCAACTTCCAATACTGTTGCCTAACAGTTCAAGAGATGAGAGATATACTTCACATCTACCATAAAAAGCCTCTTGTTTTACGGCGCTTGAGTCTGTTTTCGGACACTTACTTCTCGTGATATTAGTTACCCAAAGATGTAATAAGTTAAATATCCGAGTAACGTTAACATGGCACCAGCATATCCAAAGTTATGCCAAGTCTTTCTCCTCTTTTCTTCTCTATACCATAGTCTATACACACGATTCTCCCCTTCATATCACAACATAATACTAAGCAATTACAGCCAAGTGTATGGTCATGACGTCGACTTCATAACCATCTCGTGTCGCAACTGACTGCCTAAGGCCGGCCGCTAGTGAACAGTGAGTGTCTGAGTGATTGAGTGGTTATTCTCATTGGCGTAGGAGTTGAACTCCGCCTCGATTCTGCATGTTGCTTAGCGGGAATTCTATCCACTCAGCGATCGACATGTCTGCCTAGAGTAGAGCCTTCTCGTTCATCGCCATCCAGCACTGGCTGAAACACCATCGTTATCGACTATTATCGACTTCACGACTGAGTTTAGGTAAGAGAGTTCTTCGTCACTGGCAATGATGGTACATGTGCTGACCGCGAGAGTTAGAATACATCAACGACTCGGTCCTCATACGAGAAACGTCTCGGAAAACCCCATCGCCGTAGCTACGGACGGTACGAGAGGGGAATGTTCACTAGTGAAGCGGTGAAACGACAGGAGTAAGAAGGAAGAAGAGTTAGAGAAACCGAGACATATCTTCAACGGGCTGTATACGAAACTCTGTAACGCCATCTCAACAACTGTAAGCACTAGCTGAATCCACGCTTCGGAGATCCGTTCGCTTCAGAAAATCCAGTTTCTAACGCAGCACATCTAGTTTGCCATGGAGCCCGCCGGCCTCACAATCGGCGTAGCCGGACTATTTGCAGCAAGTCTCGATGTCCTCGATCGTATATCCGCCGTGAAATCCTACCACAAAGACTACCGCCTCTTCATCACTAAAGTCAACATCGAACGACTACGGTTTTTTCGCTGGGGCCAAGACGTGGGACTTACAGCCGGTAGAATACCGCACAAACTACTGCAAGATCCGGACGTGCGGAGTGCAGTGACCGAGTTGTTGGCAGGCGCTATTGAGTTCTTCGGGGATTCCGTGGAAGTCGAGAAACGGCACGGCATCCAAGGGTCCACTCAAGGATTCATCACCCTCCTACAACGCAGCAACAACAATGCTAGATCAGAGACGCTCGAGAATCCTTCAGAAAATGGCAGAGTAAGCCAGAGGAGTGCGTCTACATTGAGAAGAGTGAGGTGGGCATTCTCGGGTAGGAAAAAGTCGGAGAAACTGCTGCAAGAGTTGGGTTGGTTTGTCGATAAGCTTCATGAGATTGTTCCACCCTCTGGCACACACGAGGTGATAACACTGGCGGAGGATCTAGAGCAGTTACCGCTCAAAACATCTGGTACAAAAGGTGATCAGCGTTGGGAGAGCCGGCCTCGGACCGACAACCGTACCCAACGGAGGAAAAAGAAACATGCACGTAGAATCGCCGCAGCAATAACCGCAGATAGAGAGCGTATAATTCGAATAGACGAAAGGTAATTTGTTTACCCCAGAATAAAACCCGAACGTGACATAGGGTACTGACCTTTGATACAGAGAACGACTGGAGGCACAGGGTGACTATTTTTGGTGGTGTGCCAAGCTTGGTAGCGTATCTGGCTCGGCGGTTTTTTTTTGACCTCTCCGAGCTCAGCTTCATGTCTGTGTTCAGAAGGCTAAACTGGGCTGAGTACGCGTTTCGCCCAATCTGGTAGCGTCAAGTATTGTATTTTTCTCGATGTGTTGCATCGATAGTGGTTAGGGTTAGTCAACCAATCAAATTTGCTGGGCTCAACCCCACGCACTACTGTTGGTTTCCGAGAACTGTGTGACACTAAATAGAGCAACATTGATCAAACAAGAGTAACATGCAGATTCAGTTAGCTCCCAACGGTACCCAAACATCTGAATCCCTACAGATTCTATATAGTTCCTATAAACCTTATAGTGACTCAAGTATTTCCATACATCTCCGGGATTGCTCAGTAGCACCCGCGCAAGATGAATGGATCTTGGTGCAACCGCTTTTTTAGTCCCAGATGTTACGCAGCGTTAACAGTAGTACAGCTGAAGAACCATGGGCTTCGTCTCTAGAGTGGGGCAAATTAATAAATTCTTATGGTCCTGCAAAATCCGTAGGATCTCAACCAGAATATGGTCACCGACGAACACCGCCTTCCATTTACAGGATTTTTCAAACTCTATCAAATATCCTATCTTTCCACAACGCGCCCGTTCCGCTCTATAGTTAGCACTATCTGAAAAGAGGATGGTTGCTAGAACCCGATAATCGAGTGACATCCCCGAATTGTCTGAATGGGTTAGAACCGGTTCTACGTGACTACAAATGTTGAACATATGCTCATGCTAGTATTAAAATCCTTTCGCACGGGGGTTCTTGGGGCAAAAAATCGCAGTTGGTCTTCCAGATCATGTGCGGGTCTCAATAACCCAATGGTAGCCGTACGTATACCGGCGACAGATACGTGTAGCAACAATACTGCCCAGTACTCGGTTCCCAGTGGAGAGAATCGAGCTAGTCGAATCCCAATGATCAATATTCTGTAACGAATGACACGAGGGGTATTTCACATTTGACAAGCCAATATGGACGAGTTGGAGGCCGCACGGCCGCTGGCTAGAGCTGAGCAATCGGCAGAGGTTAATCACATATGGTCTTCGAATTCGAAATGCCGCCTCCCCAAATCGCAAGACCCGAGGGGTAATTACCCATCTTGTGCCCGCCCGCTATGGAACTCAAAGACATGTGCACCAGGGGTGGAAACGGTCCGTCCACCAGCCCATCCTACAAGACCCTGCACTGCCGTCCAATCCAAGGCTTGACACGATATGGACAAGATCATCCAGTCCTCGGTTTTTCAAGGATCATAGCCCGCCAGGGAGACTATGGTTTCTTGCCGGAACTTACCTCAGACCGGTAGTATATACTCTGCTTTCTAGTAGAAAGTATATATACTCATTTTCGATAATATTCGTTCGGGCCTACAGTCACCCAGATCAACCCTAGGGATTTACACGCTACCCGGGACGCCCTAGGGAGTATCTGAGGTGCGCCGCAGTGGACGGTGATTGCGGGCCCCAAAAGACGCCAGCACTCCCGTATCTTTGGAACCCTAAGCTGGATTCAGGCTTTTATTTTGAGGTGATTCGTTTCATGCACTTCACTAGGTGAGTGTGGGTTGGGCTAAGATCTGTGTACCCTTCAAACTCCGGCCAATGAAGGCCGGCCAATATAACGGTGGTGTATTGATTCAAGTAGGTACGAAAGCTGAGCGGCATCCCCGAATCTTCCGAATAGTGTCAAAACTGGTTCTGCAAGGTCAAAAAATTTTGGCATATCGACTTGCCGTTAAACGAAATAAAAACCACAATCTCATACAGTAGCTCCGGTTTCGTCCTCCGGAAAACATTCGCATCACACGACCGAGCGAATGACATAATGACGATGTGCTTCTCTGCCGCAGCAGTGTTCCACAACATCAGGAATGTTGCGCTTGGCATCGAGACAGCCGAACAGGTTAGTTTTCCCCACCATGCAGCTGAGCACAATGCACCATCTGCCAAGTTCAGAGAGTGGATGCCTAGAGCCTTGTAGCGGATTCCATCTCCATCCAGCATTTGGGAGGAGACTATCGTCGTCGAATTTTACATCAATATCGTCACGACTGAGTTAGTTAAGAGAATCCTTGGGCGGAGGAGATGATGGTTTATGGCTGACAGCGATAGATTCCATCAACGAAACGGTTCCTACGATACGCTAAACGAGCAAAGCCAGGGAAACGTCACCCACCACTGAAGATCCACGAATCCGCACGCAAAATCAACATTCGACGGAGGTGCCCGAGCTACACATACAAGCTGGTAGAGGGAGAATCTTCCGGAGTTACAGACAAGTCGACTGCATAATGTAACCATACGCTCAACCCCTTGCTTTGCGCAGATCAGCTACTAATGTCGTAGATGTCAATCGACCCAGTCGGCATCACCATCGGCCTAGTCGGCCTCTTCGCCGCAAGTCTCGACGTTCTCGATCGTATATCGACTGCGAAAGCATACGACAAAGACTACCAACTATTCGTGACTAAAGTCGAATACGAGAGATTCCGTCTTCTGCGCTGGGGCCAAGCAGTTGGACTAGCACGAGTAGGGCCGGCAGCCGATAGGGTATGCTCGCAACAACACGAATTCCTGCAAGATCCGAGGATAAACGAGAAAGTGTGCGAGCTTCTTACATGGGCTATTCAATTGTTTGAAGACTCGGACACGGTTAAGAGCAGACACAACATCGATTGCGAACTCATTACGTTTCTACCATGGCGCCACGCTCCGCCGGTGACTTCTGCCGCTTCTGAACACTCCTGGAGAAGGGCCGGAATCCAGACGAGGAGAACTTCTGCAATGATGGAAATAAGATGGGCGCTCTCTGGTAAACGGAAGTCGGAAGAACTGCTGCAGAATCTCCGTTGGTTCGTGGATAAACTGCATGAGCTTGTCCCCACATCCGGGATACACCCGGCGGGGATCTCTGGGCAATCACCGGCGACCATAAATAATGCTCTGAATTTGCGGAGGCAGTCTAGAACTATGCAGCTCCGCATCGAAAATCATAAGCTGGAGTCGCGGGTTAGACGCACACGGAAGCATGTTCGGCGAATCGCCGCTGGCACAGATAGAAAGCTGCATAAAATTCGAGTGGATGAAAGGTAATTCTCCCTACATCTCTTTGCGGATTTAAAGCCTCGTAAGTACTGATATGCCGGGGTAGAAACCGATTGCAGCGCCAAGTTGGCTATTTTTGGTGGCATGCGGGGCTGGGTAGTGCGTCTGGCTCGTTGTTTTTTTTTGACGTTTGGGTTGGCCCTTTAATGAACTACAAGCTGCAAAGGAACGAAGCGAACTATGGTATGACATGATCTGTGATAGCTGAGCTGCAAGTCATCGCGGAGTATAGTACATAGTATCGAATGGGAAGTGGGGATCAATGGTGTGCGGTTCCTTGATTTAGACTAGCTTTCATTCGCGGACTTTTGTGCGCAGCATCAGTTTGTCTACTTTTTTCTATCCACCTTTTCTTGTCTTGCGTAGGCTCCAGTCGTAGTTACCTTATTTCCTCGTCAACTGTTGGGACAAGACACCTTCTCTTCGTATAGGTTCTGCCAGAAATTTCTCTTATAATTCAAGAAGAACTTGCAGGAACGACGTTCTATATGTTAACAGTAGAAACAAAAATCGAATTACTTTAATGGTGGTCAATGACGAAAACTGACGACTTCCGGTACCGAAGTACGTATCTTACGTGAGTAGCTCATTGGCTCCACCGTTCATAGCCCCGGTGAGATGCACAGCAGGAATGTTGAGAGCGACTTGCAAAATGAACTAAGAGCCTTACCTAGATTCTTGCACCCCTGCAACTAGGGAGTGCTGCATGATGACATTCATGACCACCACCAGTCCAACCCGAATGTTGAAAAGTGTGGGCGCTGACGGGCGCTTGTTCGTGGGGGGGTTTAATTTGAGGTCGAGAGTATTCATGAATTATAGAGAAATAGAGACTGTAGTGGAGTTTTGGTATTCTTAGTTGCATATCAATCATCGGTTAACAAGACTTGTGATAAGTTCACCGATGTAAAGCGACCTAGCAGGGAGGGAGCATTCAGTCCAGGTGTGGGGTAGAGTGCATTCCGGCCACAGCAGTGTCTGACCGACGACCAGGTTAAGCGCAGTATCTTACCACGGAGGATTCAGAGAAGGCCACTGCCACCTGCTGCGGTCGATACTGCCGGGGTGATGTGCCACCGGAAGTACCTCATCTGCTGCTGAATGAAGCCGAAATGTATCTAGGTTGGGACATAAACCAATTAATCGGCCAATCGATTGTGCCGGTTTTGGTACGTGCTGATAGTTCCAACGTACCCGGGACTTCCGGGCCGTACCCTAAACTTGGCTACTGATTGGCCGTGAATATATCTAAATATCGTAAACATACGCGGCAAGCTAAAACTTGGATCACTGGTACTTTCTATCTGCTTCCCTAAGTAACTCCTCTTGCTTGTGTGTATTTTCGTACTACTTGTATGTAGATAATTATGAGTTGTAAGGTGGTATCATTGCTTATCGTTTGTTCCACCATCAGCGCCTATCAGGTGCAAAAGCACCACACCACAATGCTAATAATAACCGACTGCGCACATGCACGGTGTTCTGCCTCAAATAAGTCCTTCCCCTCTACAAAACCTCCTACTCTCAACGCTCAGATCAGTCTTCACCAACATTCAACCCTCACTATCCATCTGTCGGACTCTATCCTATCTCGTGCCGATATGCAAGTGGCTCCAGTACACCGGGATGCAGGGGCGGCCGGCTTGGATTACGCAAGCCTCCAACCACTCCCGAAGCCTCGTACATTTCGTTTATCGTCGATACCGGTCGGAGTCCCACGAGATCAACTTCTGGTAGCTCTCGAAACCCTATCCGCACTCTCGGGCATCGAGGATGGAACCCGTCCACCGAGCGTTAAAGTATTGTCGTTAGCGCGGAAAAGTCGCAACTGGCAGGTTGGCACGGTCAGCTTTGTGAGAGAACCTGCGCCGTTTACCAGATGCCTGCCAAATGATAAGATCGAACTTCCAATCACCATCGCGGGAAACGAATTCGACATGACTATTGACGTTGATTTCTATGGAATGGTATTAGCCTCTGCGGAAAGTCTGTATATGGTCCAGTAACTCATTTTCCCCAGACACCACTTTATTGCCGCCCCAGCCAAGATGCTGTGGTTGAGTAAGTTTCTTGCGCTTTCCCCAACTACTTGGTATCTTAGTTTCTAATTTCATTTTGTTGCGTTAATAGCATCATCGCCGTCTGTGGGGTTGGTGGGCATGCGTTTGGCTCATGGAGATCGCAACTATCCGGACACAAGATGTGGTTGAGAGACTTTCTCCCCAAAGATATACCGGAAATTAGTACTTTTATTTTCGGCTATGATTCCGGGTTGAAAGAGAGCACATCTACCAGCTCTCTGGCGGACTATGCACGGCAGCTTCTGTGTGCCATACACAACATTCGCGTCCATACCGAGGGTGTATGTTGCCTTATTCTAGTGTGCCTCCCGCTTAGCTTCTGATGCGCATCTTACTTTAGGAGAACCGCCGCCCGATAATACTTGTGGGGCATAGTGTGGGAGGGCTCCTTATAAAAGAGGTGAGTGACGCGTGTCTCCTCCATTTGACGATTACCAACTCCAACTAGGCAATGGCAGTCTCTGCGCATGGTAACTCGGAGCAGGATCTAGCAATCCTGCAATCCTGCGTCGGACTTTTGCTCTTCGGCGTTCCCAATCGAGGGCTTGATGCTAGCAACCTAGCAGCCTTGGTTCGAGGGCAAAAAAACGCCAGATTGATTGCGGACTTGGATCAGGGGTCACCACTGCTACTTCATATCGACCATGCCTTTCAAAGAAGTCTTGCTTACAAGGGTTGCCTTGTGGTATCTTTCTACGAAACCAAGGACTCGAATACCGTGAATGTAAGTAATTTATATATCTCATTTGTGTGGCGGCAACGGTGTAGGTAGGTACCGAGAGATATCAAGAGCAGTCTTGGTAGCGACTATCTAGAGCCGTAGTCTACAGAACTGCATGTAGCGAGCAATTTCAGGATCATTTTCTTGTAAGAACACATTGCAGTATTGACTGTCGTCTCGATAGGTCTTACCCACTGGAGAATGGAGCAGAACAGGCGGGGGTTTGCGGTTGGTTAGTCGAGATTCGGCCACTAGCTTCTGCCCAAGTGCGGCTGTTCACCACCAGATACCCATCGATACAGACCATTCAGGCCTTGTGAAGTTTTCGGGGCACGATGATCAGAACTACGAAACAGTGTGGAGGGAGATTGAGGGTTTAGTGAAGAAGGCACCCGATATCATAAAGCAGCGCCGAAAATACTGTATGTATTCATAATGTAACAGCTATATATGCTTAGATGCTCACAACGATCATAGTTTACGATCGTCCACAGCCTGCTGCCACTGCTCAAGCTCAACCGGCCCGGTGAGTGGTGAAGTCGATCCAAACAACAAACGCTAATGTGAATGTATTGTAGCTGTTCCTTGTCAGCCAACGAGCAACAATGCCATCAAAAGTTCCTCACCATGGATTATGCCACTGCAAGAAACGCGATCCCCAAGCGCCACGAGGGAACTCTAGAGTGGGTTTTGAGAGATAATCATTACATCGACTGGATAGAGGATAGAACGAAGTTCTTGTGGATATCAGGAAATCCAGGGGTTGGTAAGACAGGTACGATAACAACTTATTGTGTTCCCATTTGATTTTATCTAATATCTTCTGCGGCAGTTCTTACTTCATACTTGTTAGACTGTCTCGATGACATGGCAAAAGAGCAACATGCTGGAACAGTCGCAGTGGTTTATTTTATCTGTGATGACAAAGATGATTCTCGGAAGTCTGCCGAGGCGATATTGCGTGGACTAATTCATCAAATCATCACAGCTTCACCGGTTCTTATCGAACATGCAATGAAATATCACAACACCGATGGATCCCGTTTCATTCAGTCATTTGGAACTCTATGGAAGGTGTTTCTTGCTATGATAACCGACCACCGTATTGGTACTACATATGTCGTGCTCGATGCCCTGGACGAGTGCGAAGAGAAATCAAGAAATGAACTTTTGGATATGCTTCGCAATTATTTCCATTCAAACGATGGCAACACTCAGGGCTTCTTAAAGGTTTTAATGACAAGCCGCCCATATCATCAGATTCAGAATAAAATTTTCTCTCTTTTCCCATCCGAGTCTGCTAATTGTATCCGGTTAAAGACTGAAGACCAAGGCGACAAAATCGAAGCGGACATCTCGTCGTTTATCACGTATAAAGTAGATGAACTAGCGCAAACATGCAGCTATGACAACGATACCAGATTGATGGTATTTAGAAAGCTTAAGGCCGGAGCAGATGGAATGTTCCTTTGGGTTTCGCTGATCATGGCCGAACTTCTGGAAACACCTGCCGATAAAGTGGAAGAAACATTAAACAAATCCCCGGCCGATCTGGATAGCTTATACCAGTTCCTGTTGCATAAGATCGCCCCCAAGGCGAAGGATGCGGTGAACCTAATCCTGAAGTGGGTTGTATTTGCACCGCGGCCGATGAAGTTAGATGAACTAGCAATTGCTTGCGCTCTGAAACCGAGCTACCGATCCGCATCATGTATTGAAAGCAGTCTAATCCATGGATTCCCGCACAATGTTTCCCTGTGCGGACCAATTCTCAAGGTTCAAGATGGTATAGTACATCTTGTACATCAGTCTGCGAAGGCATGTATTGACATATGCCTCTTTCATGAATCATCCCGAACTCTTAACTAACCATCCATTAGGAATTTTTACTTCGGAAGGACCCCCACCACTTCAATTCAGGCTTTTTCATTTCCCCACAGCAAGCAAATCTCGAGCTAGCGGAAGCTTGCATGACGTACCTGTCGTTCAATGACTTCGATTGTAAAACACTTATCCCCTACTCGTCAGAGATGACAGATGAAATGAAAGAATGCCCGATTTTTCACGAATACCCATTTCTCTGGTTCGCGGGGCAGTTTTGGCCACAATTTGTACAAAATTCAGACCAATGGAACGAAGAGTTATGTCGTAAGTTTGTGGAATTGAACGTACCGCGGAACTTGGTTTTCCATATCAACCTTGTTATTGATCGTTTCGACTCGCGTGCCCTCAATACATCAGAATATATTCAAACAGATGCATTGCAAATTTTGGCATATCTTGGGATTCACTCTTATGTTGACGTTTTGTGTGAAAGATATGATGTCAACACTCAGGGCGGGTTCTATGGTTCGGCTCTGCAAGCCGCAGCGGCGGCAGGCCATGAGGTTATTACCCGCCTACTCATCAACAGCGGCGCTGATGTTAACGCGTCGGCGGGTCGGATCCGTAGCAGGAAGTGGGATTTTGAGTACTACGATTGCGCCCTCGAGGTGGCGGTAACTGCGGGCCAGTATGACATCGTTCATCAGTTTATCGAGTATGGTGTGGATGTCAATGTCAATGGGCATGGGGATTTTGGTTGCGCCCTCCTCGCAGCAGCAGACCTAGGCCACGAGGAAATCGTTGAGCTGCTCATCGAGAATGGTGCCGATGTCAATATCGGGGCGAGAAACGGTCACTTCAGCGCCCTAGATGCGGCAGCACATAATGGATATGAAAACATTGTCCGCATGCTCCTTAAGAATGATGCCGACGTTAACGTCAACCGCGATGAGAATAATGGTAACCCCATCCGTTCGGCAGCAGCAAACGGCCATGACGTCGTCGTCCGTCTGCTCATTGAGCATGGTGCCGATGTCGACACCCCTAGTGGGATGGGTGACAGCGCACTCCAACAGGCAATGATGAATGGTCACGAGGTCGTCGCCCGCGTGCTCATAGAGGGCGGTGCTGATCCTAAGACACCGAAGTGGCGCCTTGGCAACGCTCTTCATGGAGCAGTACGGACAGGTCGCCTGAGTGCCGTCCGTGAACTCATTGAGGATGGTGCTGACGTCAATTTCTGGAATGAATTCCAGGGCTGTCCCCTTCATACAGCAGCAAAAGGATGCCACGAGGCTATAGTCCACTTGCTTATAGAGAACGGTGCCGATATTAACGCCTGTTATCGCAACGGCTCAGTTCTCTTTGTAGCAGCAGAGTTGGGGTATCTTGCGATCGTTCGTCTATTAATTGAGAAAGGTGCCACTGTGAACGCGCAGGGAAGCAGGCTCTGCGGCAGTATCCTCCATATAACAGCCTATCGTGGTCACGACGCTGTCATCCGCCTGCTCATCGAGAATGGTGCCGATGTCAACGCCCAAGGTGGGTACTATGGCAACGCCCTTCAGGCTGCAGCAGCAAGCAACCACCTAACCATTGTCCGTATGCTCATACAAAGTGGTGCCAAAGTCAACGCCCAAGGAGGAGAGCAATGGAATGCCCTTGTCGCAGCAGTTTATGCAGGAAGCCTAGCTATCGTTAGCCTCCTCTTGAAAAAGGGTGCAAATGTTCATACTCGGACTCTTCGTGGCACTGCATTTGAAATGGCAAAATATCTGGGTTACGAGGATATTCAACGCATTCTTTTGGAGTATGGGGCCAATTCTGGTGGCAAGCAGTCGAGAAAGAACCGTCTTAAACGACAACTAGCAGACATTGATCAAAGTGAAAGTTTAGCCATTCAACATTCCATAGCCAATAAGATAGGTGTTGGGGAAGGATGTGGTAGCAGTCCTTTGTATGATAGCAGTGGTTCCTCCAATGTACGGCAACCTTCTTTGAGGAGCACTGCTTCAGCACCAGAAAGTCCACAACCACTACTTCCAGCAAAAAGACTGCGACGTTGATCATGGTGAACGTGAACTTAAAAGAGAAGAGGGTAGTCACGATAGTCGTTGGTAGGACTAATGATGTTCGGTAGAAGGTTTAAATTGGCAGAAGGCGGACAGCTAGTTGTATCTAGGCGTTTCTGAAAGATGGGGAGTGATGTTTGTTGGAAATGGTAGCAGGCGCTGTGAAAAATTGCAAGAGCGATATAGTTCTCTCTACTCTAGCGGTCTCATTGTTGTTGTTGTTTATTTATTCATACTGTATTTACTCTAGCTAGAGTATGACAGACCCTTATCCTCTCCGCCTCCGGGCGAGCCGGTTGGATGGCGGAGCTTCCACCTACTACCCTCCGTCCCCGGTGACAAAAGAAAAAGAAAAAGTATAGTAAAGTGATGTAACGTAGTGTAATCTAAAAGAGTGGCCGCTCCGGCCTCCAATGCCCAACCCCGCGGGAACTTTCCGACGTCCGTGGCTGCCAGGAAGTCCATCACCGCCTTATCACATATCTCTATGGAAAACAGCTCCGATACCTGTGCCGGCTGGCACCGGCCCGCTTTCCAGCCCGTTACGTTCCCCACCTTCTTCCAGAGCTCCTGCAGCTGGTATTTCCACCGGCTGCAGTGGCGGAGGAGATGCTCCCGTGTTTGGGTGACCGTTCCCCCGCACCACCTGCACTTGTCATTCACCTAGTGTCTAAACCGTTTTAGGTATGCTCCGGTGGGCACATGCCCGCACTTTAACTGGTAGAATCTTGTTGCCAATGATTTTGCCCTTGCCATAGGGACAGGTCTCTTGTGGCCTGCTTTGCCCTTCAGTCTGTAGCCGAAGTGCTTACTGCATTTGTCGGCCTCCCACTGAGCCTTGGCTGCTGATCATCCTTCGGAGATCCGTCGAGCTCTGTTCGAGGCCGGAGTGTATGGCCGCTCTATCATTGTACTAATGTTGGTCTCTCGAGCTAAGTTCGCCTGGTGGTCTGCTTCTGCATTTCCGGGGATGCTGGAGTGCCCCGGGACCCAATGGATTTCCGTTGTGATGCCATGGGCCAGGAGGGCCTGCGCTCAGCGGTTGATCCGCGTTGCTACTCGCAGTCCAGGGCCCGGCTCCAGATGTGCCGTCCGTCAGATGGTGGCTTGTGAATCGCTGAAAACCACCACCGTTGTGGTGAAACGGCGGAGCTAGAAGGCAGAGAGCCCATCGTCAACACTCCGCCGCACCTCTCGCGACATCCAAAGGGAATTCGTGAGAAAGAGCGGTTCTGGCTGGAGGAGCGTAGGAAGAGGGTGAGAAGGTATGATGCTACCCGGCCGTGAGGAACCATGCAATTGCGTGGATCTACGAACCCAGGAAAGAGCGAGTGAGACCAAAAGTTGGGAAAGATAGAGTGTCTATTTACGATGTGTATGATAAGATGAGATGGTGTCTATCTACCCCGCGGTCTCAGGAATATATACTCCCCGTCGCTCAGTCCATCTCTGTTACCCCGGTATCTCTGCATGCCCCTGTCGCCCAGTCCATCTCCGATATGCCTGAATCTCTGTACACCCTCCGTCACTCAGTTCTCAGCCAAGCTAAGTGGCAGTGGTGGTGAGATATGGATTTTCCCACCACAAATCCTCCCTGGCCCTCTGTGCGAAGCAGACCTCTCCTCATGTGTATAACCGTATACGCAAACCCGAAATAACATAAGAATAACATAAACCCAAAGGAAAGACACACATGTAGACCCAACGGAACACCATAACCCCAAAGGACAACCATAAACCCAAAGGAAAACCATAAACTCAAAGAAAAAACATAAAGACTCTCACTCCTTGCGCACCCACTTTCTCCTGCCACCCTTTGTGTCTGCCTTCCATTTTCCTTGACCACTAGTGAAGTACAAGATGTTGCTAAGCCAAGTATCAAATCAAACTATTGCGTCAACCATCGCGTACACGGCTGCTGTGATTTGTGCACGGGTCTCTATAACTAATTCTGCGTCTTCATTTACTGCTTGTTGGAAGATACGTACGGCTTTGTTCCCCATTTTTCTCTAGTGGTGTGCCAACATCTTTGTCTCGTCGTCCAACATTCACTTGCAGCCCTGGTCGAGGCTGAGGCATTCTAGGAAGCAGCTCATGGTGTTTTCAATCTCAGTGTCATCGTCGAAACTGCAACTTTCGCTGGGGGGAGTGGCAGGCAGGTTGGGCTTTGCAGTACCCTTCCGTATAGGATCAGTAGACTTCTCTGGGGTCGTACCGGCCTCTGTCTCGATGTGAGCAAGCAGGATTGTACCACCAACTTTCTTAGTCGGAGCTGGCAGGATTGTACCGGCCACTTTATAGATGGGTGCTGGTGGAATTGTATTGGCCTCTTTCTCAGTGGAGGCTGGCATGATTGTACCGGCTGTTGGACCAATCCTGGCGCAGCGGGAAGCGTACGTCAATTTATGGTGCAGCTGCCAAATTGGTGATGCGTATATTGATTTGTCTATTCATCTATTTGACACGTACACAAGAAGTAAAGTGAATGCGGCTCCGCCGCTCAACGCTAACCTAACACCACGTGATGACCAAACTCAAAGTCTGCCCTACACCGGCCTCTTTCACAGTGGGCGCTGGAAAGACCGTACTGGCCTCTTTCATGGCGGGCACTGGCAGGATCCTAGCGGCCTCTTTCACAGCGGGCACTGGCTGATCGTACCGCCCTCTGTCTCGGCGGCAGTACTGGTTCCATCCTCAGATCCATCAAAAGCCAGATCCATCAAAAGCCAGATCCATCAAAAGCCAGATCCATCAAAAGCCCTCCAACGTTACTACCATCCTATTCGTTTTCCTTTCTGGGTATCCCATGATCGGCGGGCGGTACTAATGGTGAGATGGTACGAAGCTAGTTAGCATTATTGTGGTCATCCATACCAGGGTAGTAAATAAGTGGCATCACTAACCCCAGGGACCATTTCAGATTTATAACTTCGTATTCAATTCCTTCTTCCAGCAGAGGGCAGCTAATACCCAATAATGTTTTAGCGTCCTGGAAGTCTCGAGAAGTATACCACTTGTTCACTTTCGACTTCCAGTTTAGCTAGGTCAGACGGTTGACATATGCACAATTGAGGAATCTCTTTGGTATGTCAGGAACTTGGATGTTTGGTTGGAGATTAGAGTTAATTGCAGCCACTTCTCAATCCCGCTGCAGTTGCTCAGGATTTCCTGGGGTTCGGGATAGTGTTGCCCAAAGTCTCGCAGCTTCATTATTGCCCATGTCTTTGTCTATTGGGCATAGTGGTGTAGCTTGATCATCTCCCTTACGCTGCCGGAAATGTGGACGGCCTTAAGGAAGTCGATGTATTGGGTGTATTCCAACTTCTTCCAGTGAAGGTGTCTCACTGCAAAGTTCGACAGCAATGTGACCTGGGCGTTTGCAGGATCAGGAGTATAGCCAAAGAGAATATAGATCTTGCGAATGAAATTGGCTTGGCTTCAGCGGGAGAGCTCCCAACCAGCGACCAGCACGGATTCTTGTAGCGATCTGACAGGTCAATTGGAGAAGAAATCCCCGCCGAGCTGCGATAGTGGCCCTGATGAGAGGGAGACTGGCGAGGGATTGCGAGTGATAGTTGGGATATCTGTGGTAGAGGGATATGCAGAAACGGCGGTGGTGGTTATTGCGGTGGTGGTTGTTGGGGTGGTGGTTATTGGGGTGGTGGTTGTTGGGTTGGTGGTTGTTCGGGTGGTGGTTGTTGGGGTGGTGGCAGTTGCAGTGGTGGTAGTTTCATTGGTGGTGACTGCGGTGGTGTTGGCTGTGGCGGTGGTGGCCGTGGTGGTGGCGGCTGTGGTGGTGGAGTCAAGGCTCATATCGGTGGTGGTGGAGTTGAAGCTCAAAGCGGTGGTGATAGTGGTTAAGGATGACGTGAGATCCATGTCACCGTTTAGTGCTGCTGCAATGTCATTGATTGATGTATAAGGCATGTCAGTTGTCAGTTATTGTTGAGATGGTGATATTGGTCAAAATGGCGATAGTAAGCTTGAATGTTCGAGCATTTGAAGTGACCTCATGGCACACAATCAGTGCCGCATTTTGAATCTGCAGAACTCGATAGATTTGGGAACTCGCGGGTGACAGCAGAGTTTCAAGAATTGATACTGAGTTAGTTATTGATTGAGGAGATATCTGAATCTCAGTAGGTAGTACTTCCACCACAAGGACACATGAATTTATACGACATTCTATTGTATCAGGATGCTGTTGCTCAGAAAGCAGTGGATATGGTAATATTGTATGCATAATGTCCCATTCATGGATTCATCTTGAAAGAGTCTGCAGAATATCTTTTGCAACAATGTTGCAATTAATGGAGAAAAGAAAGGATTTCGCATACAGAGGAGAAATCCAGGCATAGAGGACGAATATTAATGTACAATGTATGATTCAGAGGTAGTCGTATTGATTCCACCACTTGGCAATACCAAGATTGCCAAAAAATTGGTCATTAATGCTCGGTCACATTCAGATCACTCACATTCTGATTTTGCACACCATTCCTCCACATATTTGTTGTAAGTCTCACCACTTCAATGTTGACTTCAATTCATGTTGGGGTTGAAAACAAGATGCTACAATGGTATTATGGCATAGTGAGACCTCATCACACAATGGGTGGGGGAATCATGATTTCATTCATGCAGATCCGGAATTTGATGTGTACTGAAGTTTAAATTGTTATGGTTGGATTCAATGGCAGGGGATTGCAAGCTGACCTTACTTTGAGAGTGAAATACAGCGATCAAAGCTGTCATTTTTCGACTTGAGCTTGCATGATTCTCAGTATTTGAACTTCACTCTTGATGGAAATCTGTTCTTGCAATCAATTTTCTGATACCAGTTTTGGCAGCCAAAACATGCAGTTAGTCAGAATCAAGTTAAGTCTGCATCTATTCCATTGAAAACATATGCCTGATTTAGAAAGTGTGGTACAGAGGTGAATGGGAGTTGCTAACCATCTTGCAGAGTCCCTGGACAGAACCAGTCGTTTGAGCTTCTCCCTCTGACGCTCGAACACATTTGACAGAGACTGAACTTCCAGAAGTTAATATAAGATTTCAAAGAATAGGTCTAAGTATACCACTTAGTCAATACCGAGTTAAGCGAGATTACTAATTGGCCATGTCTGCCAATTTATGGTTTGGTTGAAAAGGGAGACCATCATGCAATGCAGAAGTTGATATGAGGCAGACAGTTCAAAGCATTTTACCTTTGGCCTTCATATAGTGATCAAGAATAGATTGATATATTCGCACAGGCAGCGTGGGATGAGCCGTCTTCACCCAAATGTGAAGTGTGAGCAGCGACGCCCATCGGTGTGCACAGTATCTACAGATTCAAAGTCAAAGAAATCATAATCAGAATAGAACAAATTGAAATATACAATGCAAGACAGACTGGAATGCAGGTACTTCGGTGGAGAATTTCCTACACTCATGGCATGCATGGCCAGAAATAATACATCAATAATGAGTCGCAACTCGTCAAAGTTAGCTGCATATAAATCCAAGAACCTCATTCTGGACTGGATTGCAGATCTCAGATGTGCCAGAACTTCATTCATTGGCCAGGAAATACACGGGAGCGAAAGCTGCTGCCGACCCATGAATCTGTGAAGGCGGTCCAAGTATCCAGCAATACAGGGATGCGGATCTGAGGTGTGGCGAACTTTAACCTTGTGCCAGTAAACGTGGTAAATTTGCTATGAATACCTGAGCCTCCGTCTCATAATATGAAAGAAGTACTCAATATCACCTAGGCTGACTTTGTTGTGAAAAAGGATGCGAAAAAATGCATTGCTGGATTTGTCATAACCATATGCCCAAGGTTTCTCCTGTGAAACGGAACGTCAATGATACACAAGCAATGGCAGTGGCACACATACCACTCAGTGAGCCCCTGTCTCATAATCTGTTACATATCTAATATATATACATATGCTTTGTCGGCTCGAAGCATTCTCATTGGTTGACTTGTGGTACGTACCTCTAACAAGGATTTTTATTGGCTGACAACCCACAGCTTCAAGCATTTTG
>Ga0307512_10001855_pt1 | contig 28388 bp, 31 predicted proteins | sample 14_EM_MG_FD_200267 | JGI IMG/M metagenome (GOLD analysis project Ga0307512, IMG submission 200267) | Populus trichocarpa ectomycorrhiza microbial communities from riparian zone in the Pacific Northwest, United States - 14_EM | ecosystem: Host-associated > Plants > Roots > Unclassified | place... | reverse complement strand
AGGAAGATTTTGCTTTGTTCAAGATGAGTAAACGTACCAACTTTGACATAAAAGATGCAGCTTGCCTCCATATTGTCCATAACTTGCAACATCCAACATCTCGCCTAACAACACAGTCCACGCAAACTACAATGGTCAATGCTCGGAAAAACAACTTTTCGCCACTTCCGGCTGGCAGAAATGGGAAATCGACAAAGCGCTCAACCCAACGACGTCATCAGGCAAATGAAGGCAAGAGCGGCTTCAAGGCAGAGAGAGTCCGAGCCCTTGGGGCATTGCGCAGCTTGAGATCCAAAAAAGGCTTGCGGGGGAGAAACGACAAGAAATGCACTTCTTAAGCAATGAAGAGAAAGAGAAATGGATTGAGGATTTTGTTGAAAGAGAGACCGCTGGGGCAAGAAAGCGAGTTGAAGACGCAGAGGCAGTGGTTCAACAAGTGCAGGACGATATGACGCACGCTGAACTCGCGGGATTGAAGTCCAGAAAGCCCGACAGGATGTTTGAGGAGATGCTGATTGCTATCGGAGATCGTCTGAGTGATCTTGCAAGTTCCGACGATGGGGAAGATGGGGAAGATGAGGATGATCAAGGGACTGAGAAGGGCAAGCTGAGCGAAGATGACAAACCTGGCTGGGTGATGGGCACAATCACTATAACGGCACAGCAGCGCATGGAGAGGTTTCGGCAGAAGCAGATGAAATTCGACGAATTGACTCAACCGGGATGGGAGGATGCAGCCGACATCTTCCGTGAACGAGATAAGAAGTATGGAACATCTGAATTGAGGGTTCCGGCAGTCGTTCAGCAGCGAACGAATGACGACGCTCCACCGCATCCACCAACAACATTTGCAGATCTCAGGGAGAGTCTTGACATTGTCCCCGGAATATCGGAAGGGACTTCTCGACCAGGAAGTAGTCATATCAGGCTAGGTTCGGTGAAGCCGCAGTCAAAATCGAGCATACCTAGTGGTGAGCCAGCTGCGGAGCCCGATTCGTCACCGTTGCTGAAAGCGAAGCCAGTTGAACCAGTAAGTTTTTACCCCTGCATATGGCCGCCAGCTCATTACGATATAGATATCGGATTCCGATGAAGAGATGGTGACGTCTCCTGCGTCTGCGGAAGAATAGATATGCAAAGTGTAATTCTTGACGTCTGATCGCGGGGAAAAGCAAGTTGTTTACCAATTTTGCTACTTGTCAGCTTTTTCTTGATCTCAGTGACCAAATTGTGAGACTTGATAATTCGTCTGTGTATGTGCAAGGGTCGAACGCACCATGTGAACGTTCTGGAATCCGAATTGCGCTGTAAGACGGCCAAAACGTTCTGTTCCATTCTGCAAGTGACTGTTAAGTGACAAAGTAAAAGCAATATTAGTGACGAAATGAGCTAACAAAATTCAAGTGACTGATGTCATACCTGTCATGGAAAGAGCAGTCAGTGCGCCTGACAAATTGATCTGAATGACAACCATCATGCTGCATTCATCCATGCATCCAACTGCATAACTCTCCGCACAGACCTGGTGCACATGATTGAGATATTTGAAATTGCTTGTGGTACGTCATGGAAATCGAGGAGAAGGAGCTGGATAAGGAATGGTGAGGAAGTCGAGCTATATTTACTAAAAACTAGTGAAATGATCTACATGCCGTCAATTGCCGGCCGAAAGCGCGGGAATGTGATAGGGCCACGTCATTTCACACTCAGATAGCGTAGATAGCAGTTGATCAGAAAGTGAGAGGTAACAAAACTCCTGGATGCAAACGATAATACAATCAAACGCAGTACTGGGTGTCAAAAATGTGTATATGGTTCGTTGCATACAATTATTGAGTGTACAAAGGCTGTTTCGTTGTGATTGTTGTGTGCGTCAACAGAGTGTCAACAATTTTAAATCTTACACATTCAGCAATCAATGGGCTGCATTATCCCATCCTTCCAAAGTGAATGTATAGGTCGGGGTTACTGCAAAAAAAGCGAATGACTCGGTCATTGACACATCCTAAAAATGAGCGTCAATGAAGCGTCAACGAGTTTTGGCATTGCGTCATGAAATATCCAGTAGGCTGTGCGGTTACAGTACATCATAATCAGTCTATCGGCTGCCTTTCTATTGAACAATGGTGGTGGCAACATTTCTACTATGTCCTAAAAATGAGCGCCAACAGAGCATCAACGATTTTTGGCCTTGCATCTTGGAAATTGCATTGGCTGTGCGGCGACGTTACGCCATAATCGTGCTATCGGCCACCTTTCTAGGCAAAACCTCTTGCAACAACATCGCTACTATGTCCTAAAAATGAGCGTCAACGGAGGGTCAACGACTTTGGGCCTTGTATCATGGATAATCCTAGTGTTGTGCGGCGACAATAGGCCATAATCAGATTATCAGCTGCCTTTCTAGGCAAAAACAGTAGCGATGACATCGCTACTATGTCCTAAAAATGAGCGTCAACGGAGCGTCAACAACTTTGGGCCTGGTATCTTGAAAAATCCTAGGGCTGTGCGGCGACATTAAGCTATAATCAGATTATCGGCCGGCTTTCTAGGCAAACAGGGTTGCGACGATATCGCTGCTATGTCCTAAAAATGAGCGTCAACGGAGCGTCAACAACTGTGGGCCTTGTATCACGGAAAAACCTAGGGCTGTGCGGCGACATTAAGTCATAATCAGATTATCGGCTGCCTTTCTAGGCAATAACTGTTGCGACGACATCACTACTATGTCCTACACATGAGCGTCAACGGAGCGTCAACGACTTTTCCCCATGCATCTTGGAAAATCCGGTGGCAGTGCGGCGACATTAACACATACTAGTACTATCGGCCGTCTTTCTTGGCAAAAATGCTTTGTACAACATCGTTACTATGCCCTGAAAATGAGCGTCAATGGGGTGTCAACGATTTGAGGCCTTCTATCTTGGAAAATCAATGGGCCATGCAACCATGATGATCTACAATCATACTCTCGGCGGTCTTTCTAGGCAAATATGCTACCGACAAGATCGTAACCATGTCCCAAAATGAGCGTCAATGGAGCGTCAACGATTTGTGCGCTGGCATCTTGGATAATCTAACCGGAATGGAGTGGAGATAAATGACAATGTACCTAACGGCAGCCTGTGTGGGCAAAAATGCTACTGACGATATCGCGTCCGCCTCCTACAATTGAGCGCCCACGGTGCGTCAAGCCTCCGAACGCTACACAGCAATGAACTGCATTATGCTGTTCCTAAATTGAGTTTTACGCGGTCAGTCGTTGCAATCTGTTCTTGTATTCAAGTTCACAAATATGCATGCAATGTCTTACTAATCTGATTATTTTCCTTGTAGCAGTAGAGTCAATATTTAAGAACCCGCACTCTGCGTTACTGTATCGTTATTTTCGGCAGTCTCTCAAGTCGAAATCCCTAGCTTTCCAATGTCTACCACCATGTCGGATACACAATCTTTGAACACCTCATTGCTCGAGGTTATAATCTCTTCCAAAAATGAACGTGTCTTTATTCGTGATTTAAGTAATCTTACATTGCAAATTATCTTCAATGCTTGGTGGGCTTCAATGAATGTAGGCTTGAAGCGGCCTATTGCATGGAAAAATTCTAGAGATGCGCCATCGTGGCGATTCTATTTGCACTGCGGAATTGAGGAGACTGGCAGCCCTGGCATCATATGTATCGTCTGTCATCAAGTTCTTCGCCATCCATCAGAACATGGGACCAGCTCAATGGGGAAACACTTGCTGGCAAAAACTCACATCGCAAAGTTAAACGAAATAACAGAGTCAGAGGTCACTGAATTGACCAGTTCGACTGAGGATGAAACAGCTTTGGCCATCCTGAAGAGACAAGGAAGTCGTGGAATCACAATAGCAAGTGTGCCAAGAAAAATGATACTTGATATCCAATTAAATCCATACTGACCGACATGACAGACAAAACGTTCCAAACTGTCAGATAAGGACTTTGAAACTTCCGAATTTCACCAAGACACGTGGAATCACTACCTCATGTTAGGATTTGTTTCGGCACATATTCCATGGAACGCTATATCAAATCTCGAGCTACGACGGGCATATAAGTCATTACGCGACGACCTAGTTCTACCGTCCTCTACGACCCACAGTAACATTTACCGGAGGGAATATGCACTGACTGTGGATGCAAATAAGAAGCAAGTGCCAATACAAAATAAAGTTAGTTTAGCTTTGGACGGATGGACATCTACAAACAAACTAGCCATAACGTTGGTCATTGCATACTATATGGATCGAAATTGGGCGTTGCGTGAAGTTCAACTCGCTTTCAATGAGGTTGATTGCCTGTTAGGTTCCCGTTTTGAAAGCTAATTAATGATGATAGGTCAAGGGCCAACATATTGGAGCAAGGTTAGCCGTACATTTGAAGGACGTGCTTGATTGTTTTGAGCTTACCGACGGCCGCTTGCTTGGTATTACAACTGATAATGCTTCATCAAACTACTCGATGACACGCGAGCTGCAATCAACACCTCAGGCCTCTGGAATCGAGTGGCCGGCATTCAGGAACCACATACCATGCATGGCGCACATCATACAGCTGGCTTTAGGTGCATTCCAGAGCAGTCTCGGTGTCAAAGGCCGCACCAAGTCCTGGGAAGCCCATGAGCGCGATCAGCAATTTGGAGAGAATGAAAGCATAGACATTGGGACGAGTCACAGACTTCAAAAAGAGGGCAATGCTAGAATCAACAAGGTGTCGGCCATGAAACCAGGTTTAGCAAAGATAATTGAGAATGTACGTATTGCATGATATTTTGAAAGTCCTGAAGCGGACCTTCATATAGCAGAGAATGCTTGCTGTATTAATTACGTTGACACCTGGTCGGCGAAACAAGTTCATTGATTGTCAAAAATCCAAAGTCCGCATTGCGGTACTTCCTATTATGGATGTGAAGACACGTTGGAACTCTACACTGGAGTTACTCGAGCCCGCCTACCGCTTACGGGAATTCACCCGTGAGTGGCTTCAAATCCCAAAATACAGTCAATATCGGCCATTATTCACAACTCAGGATGAATGGACGATTGTCAAGTATGTCATGGAAGTATTGAGGCCATTTCGATATCGGACCCTTTGGGTGTCGAAGAGGCATACAGTCACATTACATCACGTCATCACAGTGTACAACGACATGTTCGATCACATGGACGGCATGATGCGGGCTTTGGCCAAGAATAAGACTCAATGGAAGCAAGACGTGTTCTTCGCTGTGAAGTTAGCTCGGCAGAGGCTTTCCAAATACTACGCTGAAGTGACACCAACGACGGGCATGCTCCTGATTTCCGCACAAATCCTTGATCCGTTCCGGAAGTTGCGATCGTTTAGAAAGTGGGACAAGGGAATGGATATTCATCCTGAGGATGAGACATCGTACACTACACAATACCAAGAGGCCTTTCTAAACTATGTGGAAAATGAATACTGCGCTAAACTTCGACGTGGGCCGGTCAATAAACTCGAAACAGTACCGATCAGCAATCTTGTCCCCTCCGCAACGGCATCACGGTCCTTTCAATCATCCGTTGATCAATATGATTTGTCCAGCGATGATGGGGAATACTTAACGCCTTAGAATGTGCCTGAGACGACACCCGGACGAAGCGATCGCGCAGCCCGCTTATTGACCGCCGCCAGGCTCTATTTGAATTCGCCGCCCGAAGCACCAAAGAACTGGGGACAAATTAATCCAAATCTCAATGATTACAACTCTGACCCAATGGAGATTAGCAGTACATTTTGGATACCGGAGATAACGGATTGGTGGCGCCGACAGGAGGAAACGCACTCAAAGTACGCCGATCTCTCCAATGTGGCTCGCGACATATTCTCTATCGTACCACATCGTGTCGGAGTGGAGGCCAGTTTTTCCCTTGGCCGAGATGTTATTGGGTGGAGGCAGTCAAAAACCACAGGCGAGACCCTTCGCGAAGAAGTCATTGTCAGGCAGTTTGCTCGAGCCAATAACGGGATTTTGGCAGGCACTGTCCGAGAATTGGACACCCCACACACAGACAACGACTCGGAAATGAAGAAAGAGGCGGAGGAAAGAAAATTGCACAGAATGGCCAAGGTTCACGACTTTTTGGAGATGTGGCAGGGCAGCCAAAATCTACGTGCTACCCAGAAGGAATCTCGCGCTCAAAACAAGCAGATGACCGCCGTAGGATACATTTCGGACACTGAAGAGAGCGTTAAAGCATCCTGGTCACTCTTTCAACATGATGGTGCGGCTGCATTTAAATTGTCAGAAAGATCACCTTTGCCACCAGCTTTGTCTGCAAAGAACCTCCCTGGAGGACGAACTCAGATCTTAAATGTCCCGCAAATCCGGAGAATCAACCGTCATCCAGTCGAAAGCGATGACGATAGCGCACCTGAAAGCATTTTGGACACCGATGATTGGCTGAACTGGAATTGAGACTTGGATAATCCAAATGACAGCGAAGATGATTGCGCAGCAGACGATGAATCCGATATAGGCCCCAACAATGGCATTGAGGATCCGGAATACCCAGAACAGCAGGATGTGAGCGCCGCGCCAAATGTGCCCGGATTGGTTCGGCCGACACGGAAGTCAAAGAGACAGGCTGAAAAGGTGTTGGTGACGGTCAACGCTGTTGAAACGCGGAGAAACAAAGAAGGGAAGAAAAAGTAGGACAGAATGCGTCAATGGTTTACCAGCTCTATGTAGCTTGACCGAGAGCTTCAGTTAGAGATATATTATGGGCAAATGGTAAGAAGTAGATCATGAATATCAGTTCATAAATAGATGTATAGCAGGCGCAACGAATCTTTGGGCATGATACATCATTTTTTGTCATGTGAGAGTGAACAGTGCAAGATTATTACGCCGCTTGGCTTTGCCACAGGGCTGAGTCTCAATCAGGCAGAATAACAGCCCATCAAGTCAAATCAGGATGAAATCAATTGTCGACAGCAGCAGATGTTGAATGGACAATACATTAAAATGAGTGTCAACAGAGTGTCAACGACTTTTGGCCTTGTATCTTGGAAATTGCATGGGCTGTGCGGCGACGTTACGCCATAATCGTGCTATCGGCCGCCTTTCTAGGCAAAATCTCTTGCAACATCATCGGTACTATGTCCTAAAAATGAGCGTCAATGGAGCGTCAACGACTTTGGGCCTTGTATCATGGAAAATCCTAGTGTTGTGCGGCGACAATAGGCCATAATCAGAGTATCGGCTGCCTTTCTAGGCAAAAACAGTAGCAACGACATCGCTACTATGTCCTAAAAATGAGCGGCAACGGAGCGTCAACGATTTTTAGCTTTGCATCTTCAGTAAGTTATGTTCCGATTAGTTGTAGACATCAATTTATGGGATATTGGCAGCCTTTCCAGGCAAAAACAACAGCGAGATGCTCCCTGCGGCATCCTGAAAATGAGCGTCAACCGAGCGGCAACAGTTTTAGGACTTGCATATTTCGTAATCAAGGCATCGCGCAAATCTTTGCGTGCGTAACTGTATTATTGACCGCCTTGCTAGGCAAAAATAGCATATATCGAAGGTGAAACACAGATACCAAATTAATCGATATTACACACTCCCCAACAAGCAAAAGCACATTGTTGGTTGCTGAAAACGCGATTTTGATAAGATACTATTAAGACACTGCAAATACAACAGCCTTATATGAATCTATAGATGGACCCGCTGGGCAACCCGCTGACAACCCGCCCAATTCAGACGGGTTGGGAATTTACCATGGAACCATACCCGAGTGGGCAGTTCGGGTTTATTGACGACCAGGACCGCCAATTTGGCAACGGTTCAGTCTCGACCCGAACCCTGACCCGAAGTGACGGTCCGGAACCGTTGCTAACACCAGTGGTGATGCATCGTTTGATCCTGTTGATGATTCAATGATCATGGCTTGTCCCGCCACCCACACTTCCACCTCCTTGGAAGGACGGGAACTCGCACTATGAAAGGCAGGTAACAAGCATTCCGCTGGGTTGTGGATTTGCTTCCTCTGACGAAAATCATTATTGCGACAAGGTAAACAGCGTTCGCGTTTCACTGATCATTCAGGAGAATGTCCGGGAGGGAAAGATACTGAACTAACAATCACATGAATGCACTACACGGAGTTCTATTGCTGCGACTATGTCATTCCCCAAACCCAACGTCGCGACAATTAATCCCAACGTCGTGAAACAAGAACACAGCCCTTCAGGCATGATTATGAATGAGGTAATACTAAAATAAACAAAACACCGGAAAAAGACCCAGTACCTCACCAGACAACGCCAAATAATCACCCATCCGTCCACCCTCCAAATTGCTAGAACAACTCCCACTCCCAACACACATCCTTGAACAACAGTCCTGCCAGTGCATTCCGTCCTCACAATCACTAATTTGCAACTGGGCGGCTGCGCGTACACATCCTATTGGCCAAAAACCTCCACCGGAAGGATTCACAATGTGATAAAGCTCGCGTAGCCCAGCCATATCATCATCAGTAGCAACACTTTGCTCGTAATCGGCAAAGAGACCAAGAGCATGGTTTCGGATAACTTAAAGGTATCGCTGCTGTCTGATAGTCCTCTTTTGAAGCTTCCATTCGAACTTTTGGAACCATGCTGTCCTCATCTGGAAACTCTTTGGATTTGGGCTCTGCGTCACAGCGTCATCTGATTCCTCGCCAGTATCGTCAACCATATCCCCGGCTGGAGGTGGGAGGATCTCATCCAGAGGAACGTAGCTACGCCCTCCACGCATAGGTATCTGGGTACCGACTATCCTGTGGGCTGGTTGGCCACGATCAACGATGCGAAACACCGTTGGGTTGTTCAATATCATCACCGCCTTTACCTATCCGGCAGCAATATTGCTACCCCAAATTGGAGTAACAATATGGGCGGACGGACCACCATCTCGATTAGGCTCCTCCCGGCAGCCCCAAAGCTCTCAGAATTTCCGGCTCGGGTCTGTGGGACCGGCAATTGCAACATTCACCATGGACAGAATGGTCGTATTGACGATTGATGTAACTATCGGTAGTATTGATTCATCATCCCCAGGCCAGTCCCATGTGAATAGCTGAGTGTTATTTTCACCCACCCTCTTCCCAGCAATGTTGGGATCCACATAGGGGATGGTAAAGCTAAATGGGTCCACAAGGAAATTGGTTGAGAGGTTGCAACGCACCATTATCGGCCAAGACCTGTGACCCGAGATTTCTCCCTCATCCTCTTCTGTATCTGCATATCATCAGGAAGATGAAAAGAAGAATCAGGGCGATGAATTACATACCAATGTGCACCTGTTTCCTCTTCTTAGTTGTGGTTTCGCCGAGCTAATTCTTCCTTAGGCGAAGGCCAGCCTCAGCAAACACGTCCAGTGCTGCCTTTAGTTTCCGACCATCGAGGTTAGTCTTGTCTGCCATGTGCCATTTCCAACGCTGCCTATTACATGCCAGATTACTGATTTGACTAACGTAATGATCAATCAGGAAATCCCATTGCTTGGAGTCAGTGCCTTGCTTGTTGATGATGCTCATGGACTGGGCGATCTCCCACATGCGCTCCCTCATTTTATTATCTATCCATTCTCTTGTCATTCCACCCTTATGCTGCCAAATCCCCATGGTGTCTGCTGCCCATTGGCTGACTCCAACACCGGCATTCTCGGCCCTGATGCGGACTTGTAGAGTAGGCATCTGGACTGTATTAGCATCTGCCACGACTGATTTCGGCAAGCAGAAAGCATCGCATGTCATTGTAGGCCCTCAACAGTAGTCAATGATCGGGTGGTGGATACTGAATGCTTGTTACTCTGAACAAGCATTGGGAGTGTTGAATATATTGTCAAGGGTGATGCAATGTGGTAGCAGAGGTGAGGAGGGTGTGTCGAAGGTTCTGGAGATTTTAAGTAAGGTGGGCAAGCAACGCGAATATACATATGGGCTTGGAGGGTTTTCTTGATCCAGCGACATCATCTTAGCTGCAATTCAGCTAGGAATCAATTCGCTTAGCATCATCCAAGCCCCCTGATTTGTCAACTGAACACTTATGTTCATCACAAAGACAACTAAAAGCATGCTCTGCAGTCCGATCTCACTAGTTTGTTCTTGCTCTAGTTCTTGTACCCAGTGATCACATCACTGGGTCGGTATCTAAGCAGAATCCCCTGTTCATTGAACGTACAAACTTTACAACAAGTGACAACCGTACATCAGGCAATGGGCGTACCAGGGTCTTGTGAGGGTGCAAATCAGTCGCTGTGATGACCTGATTGCAGACATGGTATGCTTTTCGAGATCCAAGGGATGTTGAAATTGAGTGAGCGATTAAACACTTTGCAAAAATGTGACACAGAATGAGAGAAATCCTACAAGAGTGGGAGGACCCCATTTGCGAAAAAGGAAATCGAGGTGCACCTTTCTCCGAGGTCTAGCCAGCTTCCAATGGTATGAGTAGCTGGAAACCCATTGTGAGGCTACTTAATGTTGTTGTTACATTTCATTTTACTAATGCAACATGGATGTTTGTCAACAGCGTCTCTACTGCTCGAAGACGTACTCCTACATCGGGGCTGACATCACTCACCTCTGTGGCAACCACAGTGAAAGTATTATATACATATCTGCCAAACAACTGCCTGATGATGGTTTTATGATCGAGCATGATAGGCTTCAACTGCCATTCCTTCATGAATCGCATTGCGACTCTTTTCTTCACCCTTCCGATGATGGTTCCAGCAATACAGAAGCCAACACCAATGATGCATATATCGATCCACAGCAACCTCCAGTTTGGACATGTATCTATGGTACACCACACAAGGACAACCATCTAGCCAGCAGGCTTCTTAGGAACGAGTATTTCGATAACCTCAGTGATGAAGATAATCTGTGGTCACCATTTTCTTGCGAGGAGGAGTATTGATTAGCGCACTGGTGAGTCAAGCACAACTTCAGCAGAGCTGCAATCAACGGGCTTCTGAGGAACCCTACGATGGCAACCATCAGCAACTTTACTTTGTCCCACACTGTTTTCAAAAGGTTGAACAAAATGTCCTATGCGATGGGCATCAACTCTTCGATATCTGGCAATGCGTGTTGCAATCGTTTGGCAGATCCAAACAACCTTCGTGACGATGATTACACACGGTTCTTTTACAGCAATCCTGTTGAATGCATCACCGTCCTCACAAAACAGGCTGCGTTCAGGGAACATATATCGTATGCTCCAACCAAGGGATTTATTGATGCTGAGGACCGTATCTACTCAGAGGTGAAATCAAGAGACTGGTGGTGGAATGAACAAGTACATTAGTTGAATTTCGTAATAGCTACGATGACGTTGACCGCTTCAATAGCTTTGGTGGCCGCTTGGAGCCACGATTGACCCCTGATTCGGCAGATCAGACCAGCCAGATCTTACAAATCGTTCGAGTGACTAGAACGAATGGCCAGTATATTTGCTTCTCGGAAACATTGACTCAACGATTAGATTACAGCCTTTGAATAATGCAGGCATCCTTGTTGCCCTTCTTCCTGTTCCTCCAAAATATCACAGTAAAGGACATGGAAAAACAACTGCGATCAAGGAACAACAAATCCACAATTGAGAGGTTCTAAGGAAGGTCTTCAAGCCGATTTTTCATCCTCTCGACATGCTATGCAACACTGGGATGCTTCTGCTGTGTGCGGATGGTCGGATGTGGCAATGTCATCCTGTCATCTGTGCATTGACGGCTGACTACTTCGAAAACATTCACTTGCACTAGATTATGCAGCCCCAACGCCCTGTGTGCAAAGCACCCAAATCGTCATTTGGAGAAGGGAAATCATTGTCGTGGCAATTGGGACACTATCGGCTATACTTCCAAAAGATGATACCCGCGACTCAGTGAGATAAAATGGATAGACGGGAACCAATACATTATCTGCAAGATCAAGCAGTTGAAACCTCAGAAGGGGTGATCTGGAATATTAAATGCATCTCTCCAACGATTATTATCATACCTGATATTCTTCATACCATCTATCTCCATATACTTGAGCAGTTGATGGACTGGGTAACGTCCTTCCTCGAACAACATTCCAGGATCGACGAATTCAACCAGCTCTGGGCGATGATCCCTCCATATCGTGGCTTCGCTCAACTCACAAGCCATATATACAGGTGACTCAATGGAGTAGTAAGGTGATGAAAGAACTCGACACATGATTATTTTTGTTTCTGCAGCACCTCTTGTAGACCCTTTGGCAAGCCAAAGGATTCCCTGCACAGATGCCCTGTGGTGCGTCAAGAGCTTTGTGTATGTTCAGCTTATGGCACAGTACCGGTACCATACTGAGGCCACGATCAAGTACATGGAGAACTATCTGGTGGAGTGTCATTGTCAAAAGGATGTTTTCAGCCGATTCGCCGTTTGTAAATCTACAAGAATGTCTCGGAAGCGTTGAAAACGCAGTTTACTTTCGACAATCATGAGGAATGGGAGAGTGACCCCGCTTGGAACTATCTTTTGGCAGCTACAAAGCGTCGTCGCGTTGATGAAGATAAAATGCAGATCGAGTCAGCAATTCCACAACATCTTGTTGAAGAATCGGATTTCAACTTTGTGAAGATGCATCTCCTGAACCACTTCTCAGACCATATCTGCCAGCTTGGCAACCTCTTAAATGTATGATCCGAAATCCCCGACAAAGCGATGATGGACATTTCACCAGCATACTGACAATCAGATCGTCGTGGGGCCGCCTTCCACATTTTGCGAAGGAAAGCCCAGAAGGAGGTGTTCCAGTATGAAGTGTTTAATCCAAACGCTGCAAAACAACGTCACGACGTTGATATGCCTCTAACAAAAGCGCCTATCAAGCGAATGTTGAACAACCCGCGATCTGAAATCATGATCCTTGATGACTTGGCTGAGTGGTGTGCAATGCTAAATGGGGAGCTACAGATTCACATTGCTTGGTGTTTCAAGAGCTTTGCCGACTTCACAGACTATGTCGATCACAATCAGTATGTCAGTCATCTCAATGATGCAAAATACATTCGGTACAACGCAGTAGTAATTCCCGTGACCTTTTTTCATTATGACAAGCCTGCAGTTCATATGGTTCATTGTACTGGGTCCACAAGATGGAGAAAGCATCAACCACCAAGAAATGATACAGTGCTTCTCTGGATGGGGACGAGTTCAGATAGCCACATTGAGTCGACTGCTGGACGCATATCTCCACGGTTGAAGTGTCTTTTCGTCTTCGGTGATGCTGAATTGAGCGTTAAAGTGCTTCTTGCCTTGGTTCTGACTTTTGCAACTGGGCTGATACATCAGACTGCTGGTATGGTGATTTTCATGTAGAGGCATCAACCTCTGATGCAACCCGTGCACAATGGAAGCTACCGTTGTAAACCTCCTTTCGGCATTGGAATCACTTATATCGTCCCCATCAGCGCAATCTAAGGAGCTATACACTTTCTTCCACTGATGCTGCAGCTAGATAGCTTGCGATGGTGCTTGAGCAACACGATTGACTTGAATGCGTTCAATTTGATTTACATGTAGATTATTCGACTCAATGCTTGAAGTAATCATTGCAGCGATAGATAGAAAGCTGTTGAGTGTTTACTCTGGGTGTCATAATTTTTCTAATGGGAGTTGTGCAGGCTTGTGTATAATCGATGTCTCAAGGGATTAAATTGTTAAGAATATTCTTGGGATCAATGGAACAGACCACAAAACTGTCGAAACGAATGAAATCTAGATGACCAATGTGACAGAAACAAGTGCAATAAATTAGCTGAAATGACTAAGCACGTTTTCAAGATGTCATGGCGACGCAATCACATCATTGAACGCTTCGAAGCATGGTAGAAGATTGCAAATATCTCGCTCGGATTGTTCTGTGGAGAATGTGGAGAAGGCTCGGTGAGTGGGGTCACTTATCGGAAACCAATTCCACTTTTTGCTGATGTCCCAGTGTGAAACAAGAGGCTTTCATCAGATTGAATAAACTTGGTAACATCCACTTCTCCAAATACTGGAGCGCCCATCATTCCTGGGAGTGGCATTCGCTACATTTCCTTACCAATGTTGAGGGCCAAGGATTCAATGAATTGCCTTTGATCGTACACATTGTTGGACAAGGCGTTGGTGCGTAGTATGGTGCGGGAGGACAGTCCGGCACTGGAGGAACCAGTATGGCCACTGGAACCAGGTGGCAGAAGAAGCTACTGTGTGTTCAGTTGACATTTTGATCAGTTCTGTCTGTAGCAGTTTGGAGATGGCATGGTGAATTAGGGGGTGAATTGGCAGGGATTGGTGATCTAAGGTCAATTGCTGGTTTGTGAGTTCTTCGAAGGGGAGTTGGGTGAATTGACACTCTTTTCGAGGTGCACTCTTCCTTTTCATTCTTTCCCTAGCCCAACTTTACCACCTCTCACTCTTCTCACATAGCTTCCTTCTACGTAATCTATCGCTCGAGTTCTGTTCCCTGCAACCTCTCCCCCCACGACTAGTTGTATTCCCATTAGCATTTTTCCAAATCTTACCTCCAATTTTGATTCCTTTACATGATGTTCCTTTGGATTGGTGTTTTCGTTCGTACAGAAGTGGCGTGCTTTAATTTTTCGCTTGTATTATCTCGTCCCGGTATAAGGTTGGTGCCTGTTTCTGTGAGTTTGTCCCATCTGTGAGGTTGGGGCCTGTCATCCAGGTGTGAGGTTGGTGCCAGTCGCCACACTGTTAGGTTGGTGGCTCTCCTCCCCGGATTGGGTCGGTGCCTGTCATCCCAATGTTGGGTCAGTGTCTTCTTCACGGTGTTCATCACGGTATAAGGTCTGTGGCTGTTGCCCCGTCTGCGAGGTTGGTACTATATGTCCAGGTGTTCGGTCGGTACATTTTTGCTCCGAGTTCATCCCGGTCTCAGGTTGGTGCCTTTGATCCGGTGATAGGTTGGCGCAGTTTCCTTGGTGTTCGTCCCGGTATAAGCTCGGTGTCTTTCATCCCGGGTTTGGTCGGTGCCAGTTCGCCGGTGTTCATCATCGTATAAGGTCAATGCATTTTCGTTACTCATTTCAATGTACCAATGTTACGGCATCCGGCATTCCAATCCGACATTGTTAGCACTGTCCCTTAGTCCCTTCACTCCATATTTACCCATGTTAGCTAGTGGGGGTTTTTCCCACCATTCCCTCCTCAGCCTTCCAAACCAGAATCTGTGTTTGGGCTCCACTTGTGGTGAAATGGCGCAGCTAGAAGGCAGAGAGCCCTTCATCAACACTCCACTGCACCATTTGTGGTGAAACAGTGGAGCAAGAATGCAGTGAGCCCATCATCAACACTCCACTGCACCTCCCACGGCATCCAAAATGTATTCCTGAGAAAGAGTGGTTCTGACTCCAGGAGTGTAGGAAGTGGGCGAGACGATGTGATACTACCCAGCCATGAGAATCCATGCAATGGTGGGGATCAACAAAATCTTGAAAAGAGCAAGTGAAAGTAATGCTGGGAAAGATAGAGTGTGTAATTCATTGTATGATAAGATGATGTCAACTCTATCTACTCTGGGGTCACCCAAATATATACTTGTACACTCAGTCTATCTCCGTTACCCCTGGATCTCTGTACTCACCTGTGGCCAAGTCCCTCTCCAGCATCCCTGTATCTCCTTACATCTGCCGTCGCTAATTCCTCTGCCAAGCTGAGTGGCAGTGGTGGTGAGAAATGGATTTTCCCGCCACAACAGTCAGAAGAAGCAAAATGTTAGTTATTCAAGACATGTTGAATTGGTAGATGGAACAAGATCACTGAGTATATGACAGGCTGAACAGAATGGGGTTTAGAAGATAGTGAGGGGTTGTGTGGTTTAGAAATGCTAATAGGTGCATGACTGAAACATCGTTTTACACCATTCAATAAAAGGATGTACAAAATATTCCCTACAAGTGACACTTCCCAGCATTCGAAATAATAAATTCAGGGTGGTCAAACTGAATATACCTCAAATCTCAAAATAGTGTAGTACAAGAATGCATCAAAGATAGGCTTCCATTCAAGTCCATTTAGCTTAGATAGATTATACATCTTAGGGGCACATGATGGGTGTGTTACTATGATTATTCCCTGTGGCAGCTGGTGCTCAAATGTAACCATTGACCTTCTATAATGCAGTTCTCTATCAGCACTTTATATTGCTTGTTCTTTTCCTGATAAAGCAGTCTTGCTTCTCACTGCCATTCAATGGATGCCCATCTTCACCCCAATTCTGGCATACTATTCATGCCAGATAGGCTAGTCTATGAACAACCAGATGACATGTCCCAATTTGGTGACAATGTCCAAACCCATGACCTACAATCGAGATGTTGCCGAATACATAAGCCCCAATAGATGCAGTGGTATGAGTTCACTTATTTCAGAACCATGACTGAATGTCTTTACTCTATTTATTATACTCCAACAATGGCAACTTTGAATTACTCTTGGTGATAGTAACCTCTGTACAACAATCATCAATGACATTCTCAAATGAATAATTCGTGTACGTGATGCCCATGCCAACAACCCTGGTCCGCTCATTCGACTCCTTGCGGATGCGAAAGCAATTGACAGCCTGGTATTTGGACAGGAGTAGAGTTCAATTAGTGTCGAACCAAAAGGTACTCTCCTCTGGTTTTGGAACCCCATTCAAGTGAAACAATATATTCTTGGATATCCCCTATTTAAGGACCTGCTGTGGTTTATGCCAGTCAAACAAATGGAGTGCATTGGCTAATGTATATATGCTGCAATGTGGACTGCAATTTGGTGGTGGAAAATACAGCCCAGTTTCCTTGGATTCTTAAAGATTGTTACTAGTTAGATGTTTATTGCAATTGGGTGAATCGGAGTATCAGAGAGCCCATGTAACAGGGTGTCAGCGGGAGCATATCAGAGATATCATATCAGAGAGAGCATGACTGTAAAAGCATGTCTGTGTAAATGTGTTGAGAGTGTATATCCAAGGGCATATCAGATAAAATATGAATAACATTATCACAAATAGTTTATCACATTCCCAATATATCAGAGTGGTAATCATATCAAAAGTGTCAGCTCCTTCATTGAGAGAATATCTCTAAATATTTAAACCACATTAGTGATTGCTAACACATCCTAGGAAGCTTTGTCAGATGGATCAACAGTTGTTTCTATTATACTTTACAGTAATACCCCTATGCTCTTCACACTTCACAGTGACAAAATGGCTTTGCTGGGTTATCTCAGTATCAGCAACCTCTCTAAAGTGATGAGACAATCAGTTAAGATGCACTCATTAATACTTATCAGTCTTTATTAAATTCTTCAAACTGATCAACAACCCACACCAAGAAGTTCATGTATTATGAATCTATTCCAACATTGTCTCATGCTCTTGAGAGGCCAGGACAGTGCAAAATTGTTGTTCTGTATGCAGATTGGAGTACTCATCATGTATTTTTCCAAATTACGATGTTTCTGGTAGACTATGCAGAGCTGTACCCCATACCTATTGTAAAACATAGTGGGTGCTCTCAATGCAAGATATTCCTGGATGACTGTTGTACAGTGGCACCTGCTCAAGAAGTCAACTGTGCGCTGGCAGATGTAAGGTTATGTCGATTGTATTATGTAACAGAATACTTGGCACCCACAAACGGTTGATAGATGACTAATGGCATTAACTACAAAAGAGGCAACTGACATTATAGTCCTTGGCATGGTGATATTTATACTCCCAATTAGCCGAACCCTCAACCAGAATGGCTATCGCGACTGTTCAACACACAACAATGCGCAACAGAAATGAGGAGCCACTCAAACATCTTGGATCTCCTAGGAATACACATGCCAAATCGATTTACTTTCCCACCGCATTTCTGATGACATTTCCAATTCCAGTTCTGATACCACTCCCGTGACCATTTCAATGCATCCTCAGGCCATTTCCGAGGCCATTATCAACAGCAATCCCCAGACCATTTACGAGGTCAACTCCGATTATTCCAAGGGAAGCAAACTGCTTCAAGAATGCATTTGTCAGGACTGGTTTTGTGAAGCGGTCAGCAAGCATCTCAGTCGTCTGTATATAGCTCAACTCCATCTCTCCATCTCTAGCCATATCTGCAGCAAGGTAGTACTTGGTTGCAATGTGTGCAACTGCAGGTCTGCAGTGGATTCTGCTCTTGATACTCGTAATCTGGGACTGTGAATCAGAGAACATGTGAGTGAGTGTTTGGATGCCAAGCTCATTCAAAGAATGCAAGCACTGTGTGAGCCTCATGCAGCCTAGTCCAAAAGCATAGTATTCAGGGTCAGTTGTGGTCTGGGCAGTTGACCTCTGTATTCTCGATCTCCAGTCAACCTCTCCTCTGAAGGTGATAACCAGTCCACATATCAATGTATATGCATCCAGGCATCCAGCATAGTCTGAATCGACAAAACATCCAAGTGCAACCTTTCCTACTCCTCCGAGTGCTCCTCCGCAACACAGTCGCCATTCCGTCATGCCATTGTGGTACCAAAACACAAGCTTGGGAGCTACGATATGTGCGTTCCTCTGATCGTCATCATCTCAGCTGAGACCTCTGATGGCATGTGTGATATCAAGCCGAGTAGCAGTCATCGAGTATATAATGCTCCCTATCATCGATTGCTATATCGTCTGCTCACAGGCTTCATCCTCAGGCTTCCTCTGGTGAAGCCTCATAGTCATTGGCATGACCGCTGGTCTAGACTCATTCATCCTGGACATCCCCAAGATCATCCGAATGTATCTATGCTGCTGGAAGTCAACCATGTGACGCTCCCGGTTGCATTCAATGTTCGTGTTGACATAGAAGCAGACACTCCCGAGATCCTGCATCTGGAACCTCTTCTTCATCTGATCCTTGATCTGCACAATCTAGCCCTCATTAGCAATGATGAGAGATCAATGTCATACAGAATGACTTCAGTGATGAATGTGCTGTAATCCCGATCATTGGGCACGAATGGTCCTCTGGCAAGAAGTGATGCATCAAATCCAATCGAGGGCACACAGTCTGTAATAGTACCATACCAAATGTGCGAGAACTGCTCCAGGCCATCAAGAGGCTTTCTCAAGTGGAGCACCATCTTCCACGAAGTTTTGGTCTATCTTGGATTGTGGAATTGGCTCCCAGTGTGGATCAAACGAATGTATCCCTATGGTGGGTGCACATATATCTCATCTTCCAAGTCGACTCACAAGAATGCTGTGCATACATCCATTTCATGGATCTCGAGATCATACTTGATGAGAATCACAAGTCCCAACTTACCATCATCCCACCGAGCTGTCAGAGCATATGCAGCCTGGTAATCAATCCCTGCAATTCAGTGATTTGCTCTGCAGACTAGCCGGGCCTTGATCGGTTGCTCATAGCCTGCTCGATTGTGCTCGATCTTGTATACCCAATCACTTAGCATAGCCTTACTCCCTTTCATAAGATTCATGAAATCTCCAAAGGCTTGATGTTGACAAATTGCATCTAACTCAACTGTCAGCGCCGAATTACATTTCTCAGCAGGCGAGGACTAGATTGCTGCCTTATAGGACTTTGGATCATCCATCCCATCCTTCTGATCATGATTGTTAGAGATGGCTGCTGCAGCATGAAAAGGAATATTATATTCAAATTCCTCATCTTCGAGAGCATGTTGTGCAGTCACGGCCAGCTTATACTTGCATGCGCAGTTTTGATAACTGCCTTCAGCCGGCAATATCCAGTGATCTCCAAGTGACATCTTGAAGCCTGCCAAGTCTCGTGAGTTCTTCTTTCGCAGTGGAGGTTCCAGAGGTGATTCTTCATCCAATGACTCCTCTGTTTGAAGTTGGGAACATTCATCCCAGGTTCGCTGCTTTCCTGTGGGCTGGGGTTCCTCGATGACAGCTCTGCAGAAGTGCTCATTCAGGATTGCTTCATCTGCACCATCTGGTGCTGTGTACCACGTCCATGTTCCAAGAACCGAATCTCTGGAGTGGTGATGTGTCTTGGCCAATGAGTTGTGCACAAACTCTCATTTAGTTGATCTGCTATACCCAACAAATCTACCAGGAGTGGCTGTGTAATCCATCTTCTTTCGTTTCTCATTCAGAACATTCACAAAAGCCAAGTATCCAAACCTACAGAGATGCTTCCAAAATAATTCCTCCCATGCCAGGCTTTGTATGGGGAGTTACCAACCACCAAGTGTGTCGAAGTGCGGTTCTTGAAATACATTGTCACCGAGACTACAAACACCCATGATTTCTTCCAAACTGGGGCATCGGCGAAAATGCATCGTACAGCCTCCATCATCATGTGCTTCACCTATTGAACAACCCCATTAGACTGAAGAGTGTAGGGCGTAGTCATTTCGTTTAAGATCCCTTCTGATTTATGGTATTCTGCGTACATCTTGGAGGTATACTAACCACCTCCAGCTGTATGACATCGTTTCACTTCTTTGCCTGACTCCTCTTCTCCGAGTGCCATTCTTTTGTTTAATTTACCCAGGGATTCTGACAGGTACTGCAATATGTACTTATCTATATACCTTGTGGTGTTGTCGATGAAGAAGACCATATATTGACCACCTCCGATGGCTGTTTCCAATGGACCACATACGGTTGAGTGCACTAGCTCCTGTGGCTCAGTGGTACAGGAAGTTGTATTTGGAGTAAAGGGATTTCGAGATGACTGTCAGTGTTTGCAGCATTCACAATTGAACTTGCCAGTCATTCACAGAGTGTTGACCGTGACTTTCGGCAAGATCCCTAATGCATTGAAAATTATGTGTGGCTAGCGGCCATGCCACAACTTCTACTTCTCTGCATCATGCCGAGATGCGTGCTCAGTCATCTTAAGGGCCAGCAGGCAGCGGTGATTCTAGATATTTTCTTGCTCTGTCTATTCCAGAGGTCAATATAGAACTCGATGCAGAACCAATGGCTGATCGATATAGCATGCAGTGGCATATCACTTGCGATGGCAATTGCAGAGGTTGTGTCCATAGTGACTCACCAGTTCAACTTTGATGTCCGTGTCAATGATCTAAGACTGTGAGATGAAATTCAAAGATCCTGGCAAATGCACCACTGCTTGAGGTATGATTGTTTCTGTCGTTCCATCTGGCATTTGACAAATCAACCTAACAATTCCATATCCAGATGCAAATGATACAACCCCATTATATCCATCACATTGTTTGTATTCGCAGGATATTCAGTGTATGTAACAAACATTCAATGTTGGCCAGAGAGGTGATTCTGTCACCCACGATCGATGAACCAATCCCAGGTTTAAGCATTCAAGCTAGCTGCCAACCAATAGTTGTCGATGGAAGTGGTGAGCATCGAAGTTGTCTCAGTCAATGTTTTTGCTGCAGTATAGGCAACCTTGGTAGGATAACTGCATCGCATGCTGAAGCAATTCTCGGTGATATGCCCACTCTGTTGATGATAGCACTACTTCCATTGATCCATTTGTTTCTTATTGTTTTCTCGCTCATTCTTCTTTGGACCTTTGGCGCCTTTACCACCTTTACCACCTTTGCCACCCTTCTTTGCAAAGAGCAGATCTTCTACAGCAAGCCCATTCTCCCTCTTTACTGCGGATTCCTTTTCGACAAACATGGTGACAATCTCTTTGGGCATGGTGGTTATTTCCAGATTTGTGTCCATAATATGCGCCATGAAGACTTTCTGCTTGTCATTCCTTGGGATCTGCCATAGAGGTTGAAGATGTACTCTTGCTCACTCATCTTTGAAGTTGACTTTGCAGGGTCAGTATCAGCATCAGTGTCAGCGGTTGAAAGCCCTGTACAGAGAGCATAATCTTTGACATTCCCATCAATTGGTGATGCGTATTTGTCAACATCTCCACATTCCTGTAGCTGGATATTACACAGGTCTTCCCTAACCTTAAAGATGTTGAGCTTCGACTTTAACTTGTAGGCTGATGCATGCCGTTCCCAAAGCATCTTCGCATTGTCAACAACCATGTATTCTTCTTGGATCCTCAGCTGCAGGCCCTGCAGCACAGTCGATCTGGCAACACCATGGCGATTCATCCAGTCTTTGAAACTGGCCATCTCTGTGGTGGTGGTGTTTGCAGCAGGCTCTCCGGGCTTGTCATTGTATTCTTTAATGATACCATACACTTGGTTCTGCTGAAGAGGTAGGGCCATCTTGGTTGCCCATTGTACACAGTTCGTGCCATTTAACTTGGTGATGGTGATCTTGATTAAACTCATCCTGCACAATCGTATATTGAAATCGGCACTAATTCTTGTCTCTCAGACTGTACAGGTGACATCCAGCAGCCACCGTCAGAAACATACCAGGATAGGGGGTACTCGCTGAGCTTGTGCAGATGCTTCTCCATAACAATGTTGACCTCCACAGGACAAGTGAAGTGGAAGTGCTGATCATTATTTCCCTTGTAAATGCAAGAGATCATAACCTGATGTACGGTGGCACATGCTTGGGTAGTCAGGTATGTGTGGGCATATGCCAAGTGTGTCTATTGTATCGTGGATCAAAACATATTGCATCAACATAAGGTTGATTGATGACTAATGGCGCTAAGTACAAAAGAGGCGAGTTTCATCATAATCCTTCGCTTAGTGATATCTGTACTCCCAATCAGCTCAACCATGACATTCCTTGGTTTGGCCGCTGGACCAGCTGTTGCCATGTCCAATGATTCCTATCTTTGTGAACAAAGACAGCTGGAGATGTAGCGCTGAGGAAATATGCCAACTTTCTACATTTCACCAATATCTATACTGGAAGTAAACTGTATAGTGGACAGAATGTTGTCCTGATGTACCAGCAACTGAAGAGCTTCTGTAAAGAATTCACCTGGAAATGAATTGTTGGTTTTCTGCCAGATATTGATGGCCAGAAAAGGGTTGGGCCTAATAAATAAATGTTTCACCATAATTTCTTGCTTCTTGGCCGGTTTGGAGACAATCTCACCTGCTTGACATAATGGACTGGTACTGAGTAGAAGGATATCGCAAAGGTTAGACAGCCAGTGCCGGCCGACAGTTTTAAACCGAAACACAAATGCTCGAAGTATACACCATATGATACTGAGCTCAAATCAAATGTCAGCTACCACTCCAATACAGAAACCATAATTAAATACTTTCAAGATTTGATTAGTGGTATCAAAACCAATATTCACCACTTTCTACCATACCACAAGGGCTACAGTTAGAGCAAGTTACAGAACTTTCATTCCTTTCTCCACAATATCCAAGGCAAGAGTGAGATGGAATCTGCTGGGAACAATAACACTGAAATCTCTTATGCCTCTGATCACAAGCTTTTCAAGAATCTGAACTGCACTTCATACAATGGTAACTATGTTTTGCAGATGCTATGGTGCATAATGCGTTTATATTATAGTGAGTTGATAGGTATTATCAGCTGTATATCATTCAGTTATATCATCTCTCACTAAAGGTCAATATATTAAGAAAGCTTCTGGTGGGGAAATCTCTGGCATTGGACAAATTATCACTTAGGTTGATACCTCCCATCAACAGAGTAATTAGCAAATGCAGCGCAATTTCAACTCTGCCATTACTGCAGGTTATTACCATATTGGAGTTTATTGATGTTATCACATTCCATTCTTTGGTATTTCAAGAGGATACCAGCATCAGCAAATACCAATGAACATTTGAATTTCCTTCCTGATGTATTCTCTGTCAATGGATATACTAAAAAAATCACATTGCTGTTAGTATTCAGTTGTTCAATAATCTGGAAACAGTGGTAGTTCAAAAGGCAATGAGTGTAGAGAAGTGGTATGAATAAGAGAATCTATTGGAGAATACATAGATACAAGGAGATCAACCACCACCATGTAACCACAGTTGATTACAACAACAAGAAATTCTCATGCCAAAGTGTTATATACTTGTAGTTTCAGCGATAGAGTCAATTCAGGGGAAGCTAATACAAATTGAAATATAGTATAGCTGAAGGTACATCATGACCTTTTGTTAGTACAAGATTTGCAGTATCTGTTATCTGTAATAACAAATATATACTATCCAATGATAATATATCAAGATAAACTGTAAACACAAAGAATACATTGTAAATGGTTCTCTAGTTCTTCTACCTGTGCAACTTTTTCCTTGCAGTATAGATGACCACTACCCACTCAACCACTATGCTTCTTTTGAAACACATAATATAACATTATAGATTAATTACATATGTTAATTTCAGCAGTGACGCCTGTTATCAAGAATCAGCACTTATCAGTATTCTCTTTTGCACCTTGTCAGAACCATGTCAGAGGCAGAGTGAATACTAAAGTCTTAGTTAGAAGTTATATTTATCACAGCGACAATTGTCAGACTACTTTACACTATGCTTGCGATAGCCATAATGATCAAAGCCGAGATTGTCAGAGACTATGTCAGTGCTGCACTTGTCAAAGCGACACTTGGCAGAGTGACATTTATCAGAGCTGGAATTGTCAATAACTATGTCACAGCACAGATTCATAGCCAGAAATACTGCAGACTCTGTCAGAGCCACACTCATTAGTATCACATTGATCACCTGTAGGTGGTCAGAAATCATATCTGAGATGAATTTGCCACAGTTGAGTTGGGATAAAGATTCAGTAGTATGGCAGTACCAATATAATGAGGTAAATATCAATCAATTCCAACAGGTTATATACTGTTGAGAGACAAATTGAACGATGATATTCTCAGCATATATCCATTGCCATGGATCATCAATACAACTCTGGTGTTTCCAACTTCAGAATGATCAGTATTCGAATATGAGCAAAGGCATTCGACTTTATTAGTTTTAAGAATTGCAATGTCTTTTGTAGAGTGCTAAAAGTCATTGTGGAAGTAGTATACAATTCAAACTGTGTGTAAATATTTAACTAACTCATATTCTACACAAAACGCAGGCGATATCTCGATTCATGACATCATTGTACTAAAAGAATATGTGATTGTATCTGAACACAAACTGGTTCATATCCCAATTGGTATTACAACTCTACTGCACAAGTTTAGATTTTCATATGCAAGTTGCCATAATATTTTGCAAACTGTATAATATAAGGAAATGTACCACAAAATCACATAACTCACAGTATTAGACCTATAGTGCACAGAGGCATGGCAGTAATATCTAGAGTGTATGGTAGTAAAGTAATAAGGACCAAAACAAATCATTTTTATAGTAATGTCAAAGTGTTGCTAGATGTACTAGTATCTGCAAATACAGCTGAAAGTAATCTCAGTATTTGAATTGTTTGAATGTAACTTTAAGAATAGTTCCCATTTTACTAATGTAGTGTATCTTTTGGTTATTATAATTTCTATTTCAATATTATTTTCCAAGTCTGCATAATCTCAGCCTCCATATATATGTTTTGGTTCATTTTATCATTATCACTCTGTGGTACCACCAGTATTTTATAAGTTTCTACATCTCAATCTTATTCTATATATCACAAATAAACTTAAAAGATACTGACTGACCTTTGCATACAATGTATATATATATATTAACATTGTAAAAGAATATATTCCATATTATTATTTTACAAGTCTTATTGTATAGTGGGTATATAAATATCAAAACAAGATATATATAAAACTCAAAATATTATGTGGCAATAAAATAATGCAAATAGCTTCTAAGTAAACATATTATCAATGTTATTATACTTCTGCAAACTGGCACAGAGGTTGCAGCTATTTTCAAATTTGAGTATTTTTTGAAGTACTTATTATAACAAGTACCATATATTTTCAATACTGTGATATCATTGCACAGTACTTACATATAAGCTTGGAGTATTTAAGATAGTAGTCTATCACTTCAGATAATCTAATACTTGATAAAAACTACTTAAATGAGATGTTACTGTTGAATAAGATATATAGATGGCTTGCATATAGCTTATAGGTGATTTACACTTTGCAGATCAATATATATCAGTTAGGTTAGATATTATAGTGTATATTTATAAAAATTATAATGTATTATAGTTCGTATAATAACTGATTATTATAATATATGGTTTTTATAACTATCAGTGTATATTAAAAAAATTTAGCTCTATCAAATAGTCAACCCAGTGGATATCTATGAAATTGTGAAAATATAGACAAAGATTATATCAATTAGTTAATAGTTAGATCAGTAATTATTCAACTGTGCTACAATTAAATATTTCATATATACATAGTTGAATTGTTCCAAAACTAAAAACGCTAAAGAATAAACTGCATATACTTTTACTCTCTATTAACTCATTCTTGAATGTAGTCTTCATTTTATTCATACTGAATACACTCTAATTAGACTACAACAGAGTCTCATATCTCCTTGGCTTCTGGGCAACCCAGTTACATCATAGAGTTGATGGTGGACTACTTTGTGTTCCCTTCACACCAGGGGGATGGTACTGGGATTCAAACTCTGAGTATTACAACCATATACTCCACCTTTACTGTCAGGAGTGATATCTCTGCACCATGGGGCCAGTCCCAATAATTTCTAAGTTATCAGTATTAGTTCATTCTTGTTTCAAATATTACAAATCAATACTCTATATATTGTAGAATATTTACCATATTATAGAGCAATAATTATGCCAGCTAATATAAACATAGTATATTTGCAAATTTGTTATTAACTTATGTATACTGTCATTATTACCAGAGTTAATATTAAACAACTCCATGTTTATAGTTAAAAGTAGCATTGAGGTTAACTACTATTGTATATATACAATACATGCTTCTTTATCTACTAGTAGATTATGGAGACAAGTAGTTTCAATTATATATTTGTAAATATTTAAAACAATGCTGAATTACATGTTATAATTTAACTTTGTAGAGGTTATAAATTTACATTTCTCAGAATAATATTAAATTTGTGTGAATTGTTATATGGCTGTTAAGAAAATATAACAACACCATAAAATAATTGGTAATTTATACTTCCTAAATCTCTTTACAATTTTATATGATATATAATGTCCCTCTAGTACTTATAATTATTGCTACTATTTATACCATTGCAATTACAGATAGATCTGCTGAATACTTTCAAGACAGAATCTAGATACAACTATATACCTATTAGTAATTGGATAACTATATAGAACCTTCTCTAGATTACTGGCAAAAGTTATATTTATATATTGACTATGCTGTACACTTATATATAGGCAAGCGGCTTATAGTAAGCTTCCTTTGAATATTAGTATCATGTACTGTCTATAGTCACCTCTAGTTACCAATATATGTATATAAATAGAGCAACAAAATTCAATATAGCTAGCTTGTGATAAAGCTCAGTCAGTCTTAACTGATGATTGGTATTACTGTTGCTGACACATTGATAGAAATGTTTCTTGAATGTCTATCTGATAGCCCAACAGAGAGACTGATTGAATGCCAGCTAGCAAGTGGGATTAAAAGTATAATGGAAAAGCTGCTTGGCAGCAAAGCTAGAAGCCAGTCTACGAGTCTGATTTTGAGTCAAAGTTAAAGTCTGATTGAAAATCTCGTGCAGAGTCTATATGACAGTTATATTAACAGTCACCATAAGTGTTTACTTCAGAGCTGAACTTGAATTGACTTTATATTGATAGGCATAGTATTTCTCCACCAAAGTATAGGCCAATTGAAACTCTTAGTTTGTAGAATCTGTGGATAATAGAAGGCATTAAGTCTGTGAAAGTGTTGACATTGATATTGACATAGCCAACCTACTTAACTATGTGCTTTTGGAACTGTCATTAATATCATCATTATCACCTTTTACTTTTACCATTATTATTATCATTACCATTACCACTGTCTCTTACTATCTTAAAGCAACTGTACATATAATTATTCAGTATTAATAGACAGCTCTCTGTGGATTTCAATTTGAATACTGAGTCAGAGATCTGCTCTCTTAAAAATTCAAAGTTCAACCTTTTATGCGGGTTCTATAGTTTCAATTGACAACAGAATCATCATCAGCAAAAAACATTTCCGTCTGGGCAGACTGGCTGCGTCAGAGTGGACGCGCTCCGTCAGTGCCGTCAGAGACACCCTGGTGGCGGATTACTCCGCGCCCGGCGTCAATACCACGCGTCGAGTTGCATATCGCCCTCCGATCGCCGTTTCGCCGTTTCTTCTCGCTCTCTCAGCCTCCTACTTTAAACAAACACTCTGGCGTTGTGGCCAACTGTGACCATACGTCGGAATGGGTTCATTGTGTACACGCTTGCATCGGGATTGCAATGCATAAGGATCCACGCAATTGCGCGGATCCA
>Ga0307512_10001854_pt1 | contig 28392 bp, 23 predicted proteins | sample 14_EM_MG_FD_200267 | JGI IMG/M metagenome (GOLD analysis project Ga0307512, IMG submission 200267) | Populus trichocarpa ectomycorrhiza microbial communities from riparian zone in the Pacific Northwest, United States - 14_EM | ecosystem: Host-associated > Plants > Roots > Unclassified | place... | reverse complement strand
AGGGAGAACGTGATTCTTTTTTTTTTCTGAATGTGACCGCAATTGCCTCGTGGCCGACCTCGCCGGATCCTCACACGACGGGGCACTCGTGACCCTTTACCAGCTGCGGACTTAACGTTAGCACTCGTTCTCGAATGACAATAGATCCCTCATTCACCGCGGACACAAAACCAAACGACACTTGCGGTTCTTTTTTTTTTTTTTTAATCTTTGGGGGTCATTCCCATATTTTTATTCGGGTGTAGTAAACAAACGTGCAAACTTTGCAGTCGGCCGGAGATAGGCACGAAGGAAACTTCCAATGGGATTATTGTGTCTGTCCGCTGTTCCCGTGTGTAAACCCCTGTTGGCCCTGCGGCGTGCTTTGTTGCCGCGTGTCTTATCCTAGGGGTGCCTGTGTGCTTGCCCGGACGGTCTGCAACCACAGGACAAGGAACACTCATGATCTTTTCTCATGCTGGCTCCTAAAAGACTTTCACCCCCCCCCTCCAACCCATTCCCTAATATTCTAGGTGCAGCTGGGAGTCACTGCTCAGATGTCTTGAACGATGACTATATCCGAGTGCCAATATTTGATTGAACGGAAAAACGTGTATGGCGTATGACAGACATCAAACACCGGAGGCAGTGCGTCCTCGTGCTCCCTCATGGTCAGCTCGCTTCATAGACCACCAAGGATGGGGATGGAGACGGGGGGCAGGCAGCCTCATGCTTGACCTCCGAAGAAGTACATAACGCCCCGAAGCACATAACCGCGAGTCTTTGCTTTCTCCCACTTCGCTTATACGTCGTCCGCTACTATCATATGAACAGACATCCACCTTCCAAAGGGCAGCTCAAGACGTCTCCGGCCGTACACAGTCTGGAGATATTACACCTATCCATGGAACCCTCACACACACCCTCGAATGCTCTAAGGCTGCAAGGTCGTATCACCGTCTTTTCTCTACGACATACTTTCGTCCCCTCTCATCCGAAGCCCAAGTCCTATGCTCAATACCACCGAGTCTAATACGTCCTTGAAGCACACGACACATAGCTTCGTTTGCTGAATACCTTCACGCATCTCCCTTGACCGGCCATCTGTCGACTGATTTAAAAATTTCGGGAACGTTGATTCCGTGTATTCTTCCCTTCAATGGTACAGTACAACACGATCGAGCAGTCGGAGTCTCACATATCAGTCCGTTCTAGACTCAGGCCTTTCCTTCACCCGTAACGCTGCACTACTGTATAAATGAAAAGGAAATTTATCTTGGTGCTATCACATCGTATGGGCACCAAGGATACGACGGTTAATCACATTTCGTCCATTTTTATTTATTTTACAAAAGCGGTTAGATCTCAAGTGACGCGCTGCGAGAATATCCCTAGAAAGAGGGTAGTGCGCTGATGCTAGCTACACGGAGGGTCGTGACTTTAGTGAAGTTGTTACGGCTGCGCCAGTCGCAGGAAGGCATGGTGAGTCACCATTAGCGACACCGAAGGGTGGGCGCTTTTCTAGATGATCCCCTAGAATTCGGGATTTAGCCTGGCGCCGACGTCAGTGACTTTCTAACAGGCCTGTGCCCATCAATGCAGTGGCGACAGCTCCACCCTTTCACGATGCCCAGAACCCCCTTTCACCTGTTCCTTGACTCCTAGTGAACCTAGATCATAGACAAACAGTCGGGTGTCATGTCGCGATATGCCGATCGGCTTCCGGCGCTTGACTAAACTTGGCTGTGGCGTATCCGATAGCCCAAATGTGAGACGACGCCAGGGGGAACTATTGCTCCCAGCGAGCCGCCGGGTTATTGGTTAGCCCTTGGTGCACTGCACTCGATCGCAGAGGCCCTCCATTCCCTGGCTCCATTTTCCGGATCGCGTATCGCGAGTGATGGATCATGGATGGGCGATGGGCTGTTGAGGCGTCCCACAACCGAGACAAGGTATCCTCGTAACGACACGGTGTCCCCGCCTGGACACGTCGTATTATTTTGATGCGTCTCCGCCCACGCCGAGCATAACCATGGGCGGTTACAGTTGTCTGGCTCCAGCGCCCTGCTTACCCCCCTCTTTTGCTGGGCGCAAAGAACCCTCGAATTCCACAAACAGATCAATGGCGGAGTTAGACGAACGCTTTAACGAGTTTATCGCACTTTACTTGTCAGTGTTGCAAATTCGGAGAGAGAGATTTGCGAGAACCTAAAAGAGATAAACGTGCCAAGTACGGTCCCGCAGGTGGCGCAGAATGCAGCACGTAGGGGCGGGCACCTGCGTCTCGGACCCACTAGCATGGGGCGCGCGTCGCGAATACAGTATGTACTGGTAGTACCCCGCTCTATACAGTGTTTCATGTCGCCGCGCTTCTCTGGAACCGGGATCAAATTGAGGACTTCATGTACGGTATAGTATTTCTTACGGAACGCGCGAGCAACGACGGGCTTGTGGGGTAGAGTGGGAAAGTGCAAACGGCCATCCGCCGGCGCGCCGAATAAGGTCTTCAAAGCACATGTACGAGTTGCCGGACCCCCCGCATTGCGCGTGTTGCGGCCGCCGGGGAGGGGGAGGGGCGGGAGGGTGATGAGAGAACAAGAGATTCCTGACCAAAAGATCACCATCACCATCATCATGAACACGGCGCATGGCTGCAACATCGCGTTGCCTACACGGAATTCGTTGATGCGCGCGCAACTTGGCGGGTCGTCTCTTTTGAGTTTGGCAGCGTGGTCAGAAGCAGAACTACTACAAGTGATATTTGATGGCGATGACTGCGGCTCCTTTTTCGGCTTTGACGCGACCGATCATAGTTGCGGCCTGTTAGGTCATTCCCAGGCCAGCTTTGGCAAAGGTGCAGGAACCTGGTGCTCTGGTTAGTCCTGCCCTGCGCAGGGGGTGGCTACGAGTGTCGTCGTTTCAGAATTGCCTCCTTGCTGTCAAAAAACAGAGACGCACTATCCCTCGTCGAAGACTAACGCCCGACCCATCACAAACATTTCCCTCAATGGCATTGCTTATTCAACATGGTTTACGCCCCCACTGGCACCCTCTCAAGGAATCGTGGCATGGGAACAGCGCTTGACGGCATTTTACAGTGCGCTCTACACTTTTTTTTTTTCTTCCTCTCCTGGTCCCTTGCGGCGTAAACGTCTTAACGACCTATTTGCGCAAAGTTCTGCACTGTTTTGCCCTCTTTGTGGGAAGAGAAGATCGCGGTTTCGGAAAGTCATTGCAATCATGCTCCCAAAAAAAGAGGTGGGAAAAAAAGATGGTGGAAATGGAACGATGCCGGTCATCTCCGTTGAGATGTAGAACCAACTCAACTCAATAAGAACGGAATGAGTGGGTAGACGCGGCCCCACGCGCACGATACAAGTATGGTGTGGGGACAGACAAGGCTCTGCAAGCGAGGACTGACACACCCGAATCGCTTGTGGGACAGTAGAGGGCTAGAAGGTCGACAGTTAACATTCATCAGTTGATGATGATACAAGAGCAGCGCGGCCGTCCGTCCGTATATTAACGTAAGGCTGACATAATTATAATTCAATTTATGTAGAATTGTTTCCTTTCGGAAGTACTTCATCAAGATTTCCTTAAAGATCGGGTATTCGACATATCCGAATGGGATATCTTATCAACGTGAAACTTCGGCCTCGTGTCTAATTTCCGCAAATTTGAGGGACATTGTATGACCTGATATGAAGGAGAATGTCCAAGAAACGTTCGAGAATTGCTACGCAATCGTGGTATTACATGCCACGAGGGCCACACCGGACGGCCAAAGCAGGGGCGAATGGATCTCCTTTGGGCAACCGTAACAAGGAACGTGTTGGGACCAAGATTTTTTTCATTTTGCGACCCTAACAAGGGCAAGATATCATTGACCAGAACGGTCATATCTCTCTCACCCTACCCCCAGAAACAGGAAATGAACTGGACCTTAGTTTTAAAGTTCGGGAACCTAGACGCTGGCTTTCAGGTCAGCCGTAATCTTCGGAGGAACCGGTCAGATGAGTCCGGACACAGAAAATCCTCTCAAAGGTGTCGCAGATACAGCGGTAAGTTCGACTTCCCGGACGTTACCCCAGAAGGTCAAGATCCCCCCGCCATAGAAACAGCATGTTATTGGCAGGGCTGACACGCCGACACCAAAGAGGGACATCTCGCTTCCTCTTGACAGCACTGTCACGACGGCGGAGGCTTTAATTCAGAAATCTAGATGGGGCGACATCACAAATTTGTCACCGCTGGTACCCCGAAGTGTGTTAGTGGCACAGGAGCGGTGCGGTGCTGGTCGTTGGTTGAAAGAAACAAGGGAATACAACGCACATCAGGAAGGGCTTGTAATTGCTTGTGGTGTTTGTAAAATAGGAACGGGGCCCTCACCAGGTCCTGAAACCAATCAATTGATTAGTTCAAGTTGGCAGACTGCGCCTGTGGACGTCGACGCCTATGACATAGCCACTTGTTCCGCCCCACTGAGATTATGATGGTAGGAGTGGGGTTGTGAAATGCTCACTTGAAGAGGTGATCGGGTGAAAGTGATCGGTCGGCTGAGCGGGAAACGGCCGGAGGTCCGAGGGGGGATACCCAAAGAAGGAAGTAGAGGTCGGGTAAGTGGGCGCCGATCCGGAGAAAGGGATTGGTAACGTGTAGATGCGTGCTGACACCGCCGTAACTGAAAAGTGCTTTAGGTCCTCAAGCGAGAAATCGAGAAAAATTGATATTTCTATGTGGCGAACCCCTGGAAATAAGCGCGTGTCAGCCTCCCATAGGAAGGCGCGGGACCTCTTCAGCTTCGGGCCTAGCTAGGGTTATCTATAAAGCGTCCTGGCGCTGCCATGAGTTCCCGTGCATACGTCTTCTGTATCCCCCGAAATAAGGCATACCTCCCATCCCTTGTTCGCGACACCTTCCCTCTGCCCCTGTTTTTCTCTGGACATGCCTGCTGAGCGTACGTGGTCACTTAAGAAGGAAAGGGAGGATGCAGATGGTAAGTGGACCCTTACCCTCTTCCCCTTGCGAGCCTGGCGGCTAAGAAGTTCATGTAGGGATCCGTCTCACATGGACCGATCCCGTGGAGTCAATATCTGCCCCTCAACAGATCGCTTTCGCCCCTGCCGTCACGCCGGGCACATTCATAGAGGAATCATCAGTCGAGAACGCAGAGTCCGCACCGTCGCTCTTCCCCTCGACTCTCGAAGGCTCAGGTCCTAAAAGGCCAGGGCACGGGAAGAAGAAGGCAGATGACCACATACCTCGCCCTCCCAACGCATTCATCCTCTTCCGCTCTTCCTTCATTAAGAGTCGTCACGTTTCCACCGAGGTCGAGACCAACCACAGCACGCTCTCAAAGATCATCGGGCTCACCTGGCAGAATATGCCGCACGAGGAACGCCAGTTCTGGCACAGCAAGGCCAAGGTCGCCCAGGCCGAGCACAAGCGCAAGTTCCCCGATTACGCGTTCCGTCCTTCGCACGTCAAAGCCAAGGGTACCACAGAGAAGCGCAAGGTGCGCGAAGTCGGGCCCAAGGACATGAAGCGCTGCGCCAAGATCGCGCAACTACTCGTCGAGGGGAAGAAGGGCACGGACCTCCAGGTGGCGATCGAGGAATTCGACAAGAGCCATGTTCCCACCATCGTCACCCGTTTCGATACTCCCATCACGGCTCGGTCGTTCCGTCGTTCATTGTCCGAGCCGGCACCGGATACAGATCCCTCCGCCCCTGCGTTCCTGCGTCCTGATCCCAAGCCATCCTCTCGGCGCCTTAGGGCCTCCAGCTCGCAACCCACCATGTCGCGCCCATCGACTCCCAAAACGGAGGAGCTCACCTTTGGCTCTACTTTGTCCTCTAACTCTTCCGTCTTTTGCTCTTCGCCTTTCGCGAATCTCGCTGAGAATGCCGACACACCTTCGGACACCACATGGAGTGACATGCCCCCACTCGTACTTCCTCCCGTCGGCTCTGTTGACCACTCGTTCGTTACCAAAGATGCACCTTCTCTTGTGCGTATTACGTGTTTTCTTGTTGTCTGCTTGGCTAAACGTTGTTCTTCATCTAGGATTTCAACACATTCGTTTTTCATGAAGCGCCGGCGACATGCATTGAATCTAATATTGATCCCCTCAGTCCCGCACCCAACGCTGAGTTGTATAGTGCGTTCCACGCAGAGAATACGACATCATGCGCACCTGGATCCTTTACACCATCACTTTCGATCGACATGTCGTTCTTGGAGTCGTCGTGGTCGGGTTCACCATTCCCCAGTTCACCATGTACGCCGATCAGTTACGCGGGAGGACCACTTTCGCCAGCAGAGGCGGTGCAGGCACCGTCTACTCCCGCGTTCGATTTGTACGACATGATGACCCAGTTCGATTCGTGTGGCGGGGTCGGGTTTGACAGCAATCAGGGGACGGCGTTACCTCCCGAAGGGTTCGGGAGTAACCCCTTGGTACATCCTCACCATCAGCAGGCTTACCCACCTTCAAAGGGATCATTCCCGTTCTACAGTCACAGTCACAAGCTTCCTGTACCAGAGGTGGCTAGTATGGACGTTACTGGCTTGACGGACGTGTTCATACAGTCCTCGCAAGCATTTGCGTTCTGACGACGTCTTTGTTCTCTCCTCGAGCTGCTGGACACCCTTGATCAATGCATGTAGCGGTAATGGCGTTCCCTCTCTTTGTATATTGATAGTATCTTGGCATTGGATAGCGCACCCCCCCACTGTATCATTTATCCGGCAATTTCGCCCTTCCCTGTATACGATTGCATTTGATGGAAATTCACCCTAAATTCATTTTATTTGTAAATATTTCTGGTACCAGAATGACAGGAACGCTGGAGCGCGCCGTGATGAAGGGAATGTCTGATGGATACAATCCTATTGACAACCGTTGGTGATTCTTGGAAATCGCCTGTCAGCTGACGGCTACAAAGACGGAAAGTAAGTTACGGCAGAAATTATCACACGTGGGAACCCGCGTATGCCCGCCAATGCCAGGGCTGGGAAGCTCGAAGCTCACCCTCGGAAACCCGGCCCGAAGTGAAAACTGACGCTGGCCCGAAAACAGGACTTTCACCGTGTTCATCGCATGAGATGTTCGTATCTTGTCTTTTCCTGGAAGGCCATGAGGCGAGAAGCGGAGGCCTTTGAGAACGAATAATGATGGATTTTACCCGTAAAGTGGGGAGACACCGAACATGGTTGGCTGCGCCCGCACCTTAAGCGATTTAAAATTATAGTTTGTGGCTGGTGGCTGGGAGATCTAAGGTTTGGGGTAAAAAAAAAAAAGCACGGAACCATCAGACGGACAAAAGCCGTAAATGGAAAACGCGAAAGGAACGCCGAGGACCGCTGGGGCATACGCCCAGAAGTTCAGAACTGCATCAATTTGTTGGGGTTGCGGAAAATACCGGGATATGGGAGTAGAGTATATCGATGACGGAATCCGCTTGCTCAGGATATAGGACATAGGGAAATAATATAGTCATGAGAGAATGGTGGAAGAACCCGTGGTCATACAGAAAGGCGCCGTGAAAGTGGGGACACCTGGGGCCTCGGGGATGTACGGGGAGGGGGGAGGGGAAGATAAATATTAGGTCACGGACAAGAGTAAGGAGCACGCCAAGCGATTGGGGGGATCACTCAGGATAGTGAACCCGGGGGTAGATAAGGGTAGATAAATTAGCGAGCGGGGATGTACATGTGCCACGGCCGCACCATAGCCCAGAGGTAGGCAGGACGTCCTGGCGAGGCGACGCAGCTCATGACGGATGCATTCCGGAAACAGACGGCTCCCAGTGATCCAACGGCCTCGTGGGCGGAGGGCTATCTGGCGGGCACAAGGACAAGGGAAAAAGGATTGACGGCACGGCCCGGGGTTCTAGCGCCGAATATTGAGCTTCGTAGCTGGACATGCACTCTAGCAGAGGACATGTACGTGGGGTCAAGGGGACGGTAAACCACGGGATAGCAGGGGCCTTTTAACGTGTAGCTGCTCTAGTTGCCTGACTCCGGAGTGGCTGCTGGCCCAACTAGGGGGACAAAGGGGAATGCGTGTAAGGAAACCCCCATCAAGCGTCGATACCCTAAAATGGAAGGCAGTGGGAGTCATGAATACGCGTGTATCTCGCGTACCCCACTGTGTCTGCCAGAATGGGTCTAGATTTGAAAACCTGTGGTCGAGGACAATAGCACTGACGAACAATAGAGCGCGGATATGAGCAGCCACACAATGAGTCCCATTGATATCTCCCGCGGGAGTCAGAGATATTGGCCTTAAATAGGAAGTGCGATCATTCTACCCATACAAACTGACTCGCGTGTGGAACTTCGTGTGGGGCAGGAATGGGGCGAAGAGCTAGTCGTTAAAAACAGCTGTAGGCGCATCATGTAACATGCTGTACTCACAGTACGACATTTACAAACGTTGACACATCGAACGTGCAGTATCATCCATAGTAGCGAGCCTGTGCTAGTAGTCCCTGTTAGTAAAGCGAATGTAACTTACCGCCGCATTGACGGACTGACGCGGACCACGTCACGTCAGATTTTCAGTGACGCAACAATTCTGCTTTACTCACTGTCAAGTAACCTCGTCTGAGAGGGTCACCATTCTTCGGATACCTTTCCTGTAAAGAAACTCGTATGTGTGCCCGCTAGAAAGATAAAGGTAAGTCCCGGACGTGCAAAACGCGGTTGCAACGCGTCCGTGAGCGTGAGCGTGAGTGCGACGTGTCAGCCTGTCACACCGTCACGGGGGCGTGACTCGGGGAAACACCATCATTGTTGGCGTTGGCTTTTAATTTCGACCCTCGACCTGGGCCTGCTGTCTAGATGCCTTTTTCGCGAGCTGATGGGCGAGGAAATGACGATATAAGGCCTCTGCGCATTGTTTACGAGAGGCTCGACAGGGTGGATGGATCGGCGCGGTTTGGCTTTGGTACGTCCTGCTTCGCCTCTGTGTCGCATCTCCTTAATTGCGCCAAAAGGTGAGACGCAATGCCTCGCTTCGGTCTCGGGCCCTATCGAGGTCCGCTTTGCTGCTGAGCAGCCATCCAAGGCGACATTCGAGGTCAATGTCCGGCCACTGTCGTCGCTCCCCGGAACGGAGTCCAAAGCACTCGCCGCGTCTTTGCGGGGTCTTCTTTCTCCCTCCATCGTCCTCTCTCGCGATCCAAGGACGCTCATACAACTTGTAGCGCAATCCATCTCTCCGTCTCCCGTAGAAGGCTTCTCTCCTTCCTTGATCGCTGCATGCATTAATGCGTCATCGCTGGCTCTGCTAAATGCTGGGTCCATTCCCATGATTGGCATCGTCTGCGCAGCAGCCGTCTCATGGCTTCGTTCCGCCACCGAAGACGTATCGCTTCTGGTTCTCGACCCTTCTGAAGCGGAGTCACGCGCGGGTGTGGGCTGTGGCTGTTTCGCCTTCTCCTTCGCTACGGACATCAGCGGTTCACAGCAATCACCGAATAGCCTGAGCGCGCGACTCGTGTGGACAAACTGGCATACGAAGGGTGGCGTGTTTGAAGAAGAGGAATTTGCACGTGCGCGAGCTTTTGGCCTCGCGGGTGCACAAGTCGTATGGAAGGCTATCAAGGAGAGTATCCCTCAAATGGGTGCCATGTCCGCCCTACCTCCTCTGGGTCAATCATCTGCAGAAGCAATGGAGAATATTGCGCAAAGTAACGACGACATTAAGATGAGTGACCAAGAATCTGACGACGCAAAAGTCGAAATCTAGGGTCCAGTGGTATTGATTCTGGTGGTGACATCATTTCATTAGTCTCCTAACGTCGATCACACATCTAGGGAGGTATCGCAGACAAGGACGTGGCTTCAACTGGTGTTGACACCATCTCGTCGAAGATTGGCGAGAAAGTAAGTGTTTAGACCTCGTGTTGGCCCAGATTCATTCAGTTCTCACTCAATATCACCAGCGCCCCAACCAACCTCGGAACGTCATTTTAACACCGACGGGTCATCGAGTCTGGGAAAGATGGCCACGAGGCGAAGGCACTTTCAGCGCTGTTGGGTTCTGGAGGGTATTTTGCTAAGTTTGAATGATGTTACTCCGCACCGTTTATGATTACGACATTTGTTGTGCCACGCGTTGCCGGGCAGGTGAATGCCCTGAGGCGTGTATGACCCTTCTTTGTAAGGCCTCGTTCCATCGATTGATGGCGGTCTCCCCTGCCGCGCCCAGACCGGTTTTCCCCTCGGGCACTCCCCAATTGTATCTGTAGCTCCGAGTGTGTAGAGATACCGCACCTTAACTCTTATCCCTATCGTCGTCACCAGACAATCTCCAGAACAAGCCCGAGCTCTCCAGTGATTTCCCGAGCAGCGAGGTCACCTGTTTTGAGTCAAAGGCGTCGGCCGAGTAAGCGCCGGAAGGAGGTAAGAAGATCGAACGTCTCCGAGTCCCCCCCTTCATCCCACCTGGGAGCTGTGCTCTATCAACCCTTCTTGTCACCCTACTCATATCCTCTTTCTCTCCTCCTTTCCTTTTATCACCTCGTGCTCGACGTATAACATCATAGTACGATCACCACTACGGACCCCGTCAGGCTTTTCACGCTCGCGCCGATTTTTTCACCTAAAAACTAATTTTTTTTACTTCTATATTTACTATACTTCCGTTTGCACGGTAGTTTATGAGCATTGCCAAGACTTACGTCCAAATACCTCCGCTTTCAGAACTTTCAGGCATGGCAGGGATTCCAGGATACTTCGATACTGGAGCAGGACGGGGAGGCCAACAACCATCTAGCTATTCTACAACGTGGCCTGGGGCCGATCCATGGGGGGGATATCCGACCATCGACCCCCAAAATTACACCGGAGGAGGGATGCCACCAGCCGTAGCCATGTATCCAGCTGCCTCCGTACCCGTCGCCGCACCCATCCCAGTTCAGGGTTTTCAACCCACAACCCCAGCCGCACCGTTTGACGCACGGAATTACGTCCCGCCCGAACCTGCAGCTGGTCCTTTCGACGCAAGAAACTACCTTCCCCCGGACTCTACACCGATGCCTGCCACATACGAACCTCGCACGAGCGAGAGCGCTTTCGACAACTCCATGCAGCTGTACGGCGGTGGTGTCACTTCACCCGTCGTCCCGCCAGCATCGTACCTCTTATCGCCCGTTCTCTCAAGTAGCAGTAGTGGGGGTTCTTATTCCCAATCGCCATCGGGCCTAACTCGTTCTACTTCGACCCATCCTAAAGAGCATGACGTTTGGTTATATGACCGACCAGGGTCATGGAGGCCCCATTTCCAAATGCCACGATCAGGCGTGGGCTCACTTATACCTACCTTTTCTCGCATGAGAAATTTCCCTCCAGGTGCGTCGTACGATTTGATTTTTTTCTCTACTGTCGTGTAAGGAAGATATTCATTTATCTCCGCATCCACAGTGGATACCACCTCACGGACTTTGGACGAACGCATACGCTTCGCCGCACTCCGGGAGCCGCCGCTCTTGTGGGACCTGCGGGACGATTTTTCGCGGGTCATGTTCCGCGATTTGAAGCGTCAAGTCACGGGCTACGACCTCACACGTTTTACTACGGAGCCGCCGACGCCATACATGAAACTGTTTCATCCGCGCCTACCGTGGTACATCGAAGTCAGGACCGCGAACGGGCTCGGCGTTACATTTTACGACTTACTCACGCAGATCCAAGCTGTACTCTTTTCTCGCATCAAGAATTCGGATTTTTACAACAACGAGCTCACCCAAGAGGAGCGCGAAAAGATCTCGCGAGCATGGAAGGAACGGTGTCAGTACAATCAGGGCGAAAAGAGCCAAGGCGTGAAGAAGGTGGACTATCTCATGCGGGATTGCATCTTTGTCGGCCTCGCGCGGGGTCGTGATGGGACGTGGGAGATAAAGACGAGAAAAGTGTAGGCAGTTTCTCCCCTTCCTAGGACTCTTTCTTGATATGACAAAGATTCGATCCTTTTGCACTATACTTATCCGTTCATCACACTTCACTCGCTGGGGATCTACCTAGATAATCTCTTTTTTTTTTTGCTAATGTTGTCACGTTGATGTATGTTCCATGTACCTCTGTGTATCACGCCCTCACTCTCAGTCAAGTCTCCTCATCAGAGCGCAGTCTCGTAAAGATCATGTATCAAAAAAAGCTTTCTGCTTATATAATAAACCACCTCTTACTTCCGAGTTCTGCACCTTTCGGCGCTCGGCGCATTCTCTGGAATCATCTCGGTTCGCAGTGACAACGACAGGTCAGTGAAGAATCCGAAAAGGCGAAGTAGCAGGGCTCTTACAGTATGCCGATACCTCCGCATCAACTTTTGCGACAGGTAGACTGGAATTTCTATATTTGTATTTATTTCGAGAATTTTTCTTATGATCATGTCGTACACAGCTGACGACGAATTCTCCCAGACCCCTCAGGCTAACGCTGCGCCGCAGCGCCAGCAGCAGCCCATGTATGAAGCAAGGGACATGTGATAGGCGATCTCGTTCCTTACAAACTTTATACTGAATATCGCCTGTTGAGTTCGCCGTGCACTACGGACAGGGCACGAATTTCTCCACTACGGTACAGCCACAAAGCCGCGGAATTATCCTTTTTGTTTCCTTCCCGGTGTCGTACGTTGCAACCAGGATATTGTGCACGATATACCCCCCAATTATCCTGGCGTCACCCGCCCCCCCAATCGCCTTCTTTTTCATCAGCGCCTTTCTTTGCCCGCGCCGAATAACGAACGTCCTTCGATTCATGCTCCGGTTCTTGATACACTTGCAGACGAACCCCTTGACTATGACGATAACATCTGTTATCTAGGGTGTGCCCGACACTCGGCAGCAAAACATCTGGTTTCGTAATAATTCGCCACGCTATTCCTTGCTATACTGGGCCCAAAGAACCACGGCTGGTAGCTCAACGCCCGCCTGTTGACTTACCACGTACGTGTGGTATGAGAAATAAGCCAACTTGCATCGGGACATGTCCAGAGAGTCGTACGTGGTAGGTGTGTCTAGACTCAACCCCCCCCGCAACACTCTCGTAGCGCGGCCTAGTCACATATTTCATATTTACGGAATCATGGATCGCAGAATGACCCCGTGAGTAGTCAACAGAAGCCCGAGGACGAGCGAGAAACTTCTGAAACCTTTGTTTTCCTGCCGATCATCTCGTCGAGGTCAATAAATTAGACGACATCGTCGTCCAGCACCCAGTCTCCCGGCGAGGAGTAAGGATTCTGTAAGAAGGACCGACACATCATCGAATCCAAGTGAGTGATTTCTTGTGCACTTCCAGTTTCGCTAATGACAGTCTTCTCATTTTTTTCTTTTCTTTTTTTTTTTGGGTTTTCTCTTCACTGCATTTATCTCTCAACTTCTCGATGTCCACACTTGCATAGAAGATGCTGGTCAGTCCTTATCTCACCACCTCGTTTTGCCCCATGGTTAATACGGGACGCATTGACAGAGGACCTCCGAAAGAGCGGCCGAGAAGAATGACGAATGACTTTCCCTATGCTAGCATTATTGAGCGTCTACCCAACAAGTAGCTCAAGGTGTGAGTTCCGGGTTATACGTTTTGGCCCAGGTTATATTGGGCCCGACTCGACGACCCTTCGTCTACTGCACAACGTCCTGCTCGGACAGCCCTCGTTTTTTTCTACAGTAGCTCCACAGAGTCAAGCCTATCATTTCCCCCAGCCAGCTGGTCGGGCTGGTATCGGTGGGGGCGTGATCAAAGTCTGCCATGCGTTGGCTGTATGACGGACACCTCGCAGCCGAACTGCTGATTTCGTGTTTCTTCCCCAGGCCTCATGTACGGGGCGATCTGCGGACGCTTCATGACACAATGTGCTTGTGCAAATTCCGGCAATAGCTTCGCCTATAACGGGTATCTACGCACCACAACGTTTTGTGGCCCCTGCACCACGCGCGCAGTAGCCTTCACCAACCAAGTCTACATGTAGCCTCAGAACAACGTTGATCAGTATACTTCAGTTTTTTTATCAATGTGATGGCGCTTAGGATTCGTCCAGTCAAAGGACATATATCCATATACGTATACAAAACCGGCCTTCCTGGTCTTCTGTGGGACACTCGACTTCTTTCTTTGTGACGCCCGTCGCGTATCTGTCATTGGTCGTACCTCTGGTCCGGAAACGCCGCCCGTGCTCTATCATGAGGGGACTCTTCTGCTCGCTGCAAGATCTGCACGTGCTTCCCACGGCTAGCTGTACGACGTCTGAGTCGGCACCATCCATCAATCATCCAGGGATTCCGGATACCTGGAAACATGCATTATCACATGAGCCTTCAACGGCACATGCGTAACTAACTTTGTTGGGTCTTAAAAGGTCACGTATATCGACCCCATATAGCTCCGAAACTTCTTGGGATCCATATACGTGACCGTTATGACCGTTTATGAATTCTCCCATCGACCCCCGAACCGTACAGTAAGACCCCCTGTGAGAGGAGCAGCGGCAGCAAGGGAACTAGATTAGGATGGCAAAGTAACGCGTTGCGCCACTCTCACGAGAAGAAACCTTTTGGTGCTCGGAGCATTCACACACACAGCGCTTTCACAAGACTTTTCTTCTTTCTTCTATTCGCGTGTGGTTTTCAGAAGCTTTGGCGTGGGTTCGTCGTTTCTGGGCGCTGCCGCCGCTACTGCTCGTCATAGCTGGCGTTTAAACCTTTCTTCTTTCATCACGACGCCTTATCATGTGGGGCCAATTACATGCAAATTGCGCAAGCGGCTTCATTATGTTGAACTCGTCAGAAAGAAGCCGCCACCACCCCAAGGTTTCGTTTCGCTCCAAAGGATGAAACGTCGCGACCTCCTTTCTGGGTTAGCTCTTTCGTTCGCCAGGTACGGGACGACGATGGATCTACGAGCCCTCGCGAGCGCATCGTTCACGCGACAGCTTGACACGGGGCGCCGTCCAACATCTTTATATTATTTTTCTCTCGCACATAGTTAAAATATCCTAAATAGTTGCTTTGAAGGGGAGAGACGTCCCGAGGCCCCCATAGGGACTCATTGGCAGGGCGCGCCAAAAAATGGGCAACTTTCACGCCTCGTGGGGTGAGGGCATGCGGCGCTGTCGGTAGGGTGCAACCTTCCTTCCACATGCGTCCGTCCGTCAAGCCCCGTCCCTCCGAGTCATATGTGCCTTTTCGTGCACTCTCAGGTGAAGTGTTGGACGTTGGGAAAAGAAGGGCTACTACTAAACCAATTATTGGTATTGGAGGGCACTATGGGAGCGGCTGCTGTTAGTTCTAACTGGGTATAAGCTTCCGTCGTTACTCTTCCTGTTCCTGGTCGTGCGACGTGACATATCTCATCAGACCCCGTTCTCTGGGCTTGTGGTAGCATGTGGCACGAACAGATCAGACACTCGTCGGAGGAAGTATGAAGTATTCCATTCACAAGAGAGTGGGGAGACCTACCCAGACCTAGAGGGACGAACGTTTGATCATAAGCGGCTGCACGATCATCCATTCATTTACTGTGTGCGTGGAACGCGCCCGAGCTGTATGGGGAGGTGTAGTAATTGTCATTCTTCGCATGCTTCTTCTTCACTACCATGTTTATCACGGCGCAAGGCTTATACACACAAAATAAGAAAAACACCACCGGCAACTTTGCTAGTTATTCTTCGCACGAGCCAGACGGCCTGGTCATAGTTTCCGGGCACGTTTCCAGCCATTTGAGGGAGAATCCGCTTGTGATTACAGTAACAACGGGCTATATTATCGCGCGTCGATTGCTTTCCTTTCATTACGAATTTTCGCAGTAGTTGTTGATGTATTGTTCTCTTCGTAGTGTATTGGATGCTTGATTGATTGAACTTGGTTCCTTACGAAATGGAGATAGAGAGCGGAACACCGCGCTAGAGCCGATCAACTTGAAAGTTCAACCAGACCGTGCCAATGCGCGTGCCACATCCTGACATACCAGTATCTATGAGAGCTTGAACCAACTGGAGCGGTTCACGATTCGACTCGGATGGTCTGGTTCGACGAGTCCGGAACCGAGTCCGAGTCAAGGCGGAGCACCGGAGGGGAGGTGGATGAGAAGGGCGCCAAGGCACCCATGATCGCGCATCGATGAAACTGTGATAAGCAAGGCAAACCAAAAGCCGTCCCATTCCCTAATCCCGGCTCTGCGCAGAAACACGCGTTTTTCATTTCCCTTCCAGAATCTATTACTGTATAAACTGTATATCACCGATTGATTGATACACACTCTCGCTTGACATGATCCCGCTGCCTCGTCTGATTGCGTTACATTACATTAAGTACTCTTGACGACGACAGAGGCATCAGACGCCACCACGTGATTGAAAAGAAAACGAAAAAGAAAAGTCAACCGCTGCAATACCTGTCTTTGTGTAAGTGGCGTATAATTACAGGAATACCAGTATGTGCTCGTACCAGTCGTCACACAATCATCGGAACTAACCACGATGGCATACTGTGAGTCATTGGTATGAAATTTCCCTTCCTGTGCGGCCAGCGTGCCTCCTAAAAAAAGATAGCCTTTCGAGGGAGCGCAGCGCTTTTACGCTTTTTAGCCGCCGCCTGACCGTACCCATGCTTTCGGGAATCTCCAGCGCTTTCTCTTTGCGGTAGGCAACGGGCCACCCGCTGTCAACGTGGTTTTCATTTGTTGCGAGAAATCGGCGTTGCTACGAGCGGGCATGGCAGGGGCTTGACAGTTTGCGTTCACATTTGAACCCTCCACGCGCCTGGGGCCACAATCGACTGATACAGCCGCAGCGTGGGCATGTCCAAGGCGTGCAAGGGCACATGCACACTGGCGATCGAAAATATTCGCATCGCATGGGCATTCGTGCGTGAGAGATGAGCCGGTATGACGGTAGGCCCTGGGAAGGCAACGACCCTGCGCAAATCGAACGCACTTATCACGTCATTCTCAACTTGAAGGTAGGAAGAGTGCGGTCAAGTGAGTGGCATCACGTCTACCGCCCGTCGTCGTCGGGTCAGCAAACCCTTGCTGTTGTACGGCATGATGGTGGTCGGCTGACTTTGAGAGTCCTAAACGTTTCAGTCTGGGGTCTTCATCTTGCGTCTTCGGGGCAATCGGACATAGGTTTTGGGACCCTCAGATGATATGAAAGCTCGCATGGGTAGGATGGCAATCCGATGGGAATCGCTCTCATATCATTGATATCAGACTACCTAAAGAGCACAACTCTGGTCAGTAAACTTCCCAAGGGGACTTCGTGCGACGTCAGCAGGACCCGGGAAGGTAAACTGACATAAAGACGATTGGCTCAACTTCCATAACGTGCATCGGGGGTCAGTTTGCTGCGCTTCCAAGTCATCGGCCGAGACCGAGGAAGGTATTCGAAAGCAGAGCTCATAGATAAACGACGATATACCAATCACCAGAAAGCGACGACCCCCTTCAATTGGATATTGATATGACCCAGAACTCTGAGGAAGAGAAGGAACCGAAAGTGGTCAAAACGACTGACGTGTGCGGAATCGAGGTGTTCTGTGTCCCGTTGGGAATTGTCTAGTGCGGGCGTGTGAAGTTGATGGCGGCAAAGAAGGAAGGTTGTGCTTGATGCAGGACGCCGCTATGACGCGAGTCTGATCAGGGGGATTGATTTTGTAGGAGTCGCACTGACTACGTAGCAGACGCCGTAAACCTGGATCCTTTCCTGAAAGTGTCGATCGGAGACAGGACGATGGTGGTTAACTGCCAAACATACGGATCCATATTTCAGTCCTGTGTGCGTATTCGGATTATGAGCGTAGCCCTCACCGCCCATGGGTCGATACCTCATGGCCGCCATGCTGTCCACTAACATAGGGCCATGTGGACGAACCCCAAAGAGGGTATGCCTGAACGTGTGAGTTGTCGCGTTTGGAAAGGTGTCCCTACATGGTTTATCCGGGAGATATGAAAGTGGAGGATGCTTTGCAAAAGTGTCGCACCGAACTGTGAGGCTTGAAAAAGGGAGAGATCGGCGCCAGGTGACAGCAGGCTGGCGCTTGACACAAGATCCGATCATGGGGTAAGGTAAGTGTGGGGTATGAGCGTTAGTATTCAGGTCTGGGCTTTTAGATCCAGGGTACATGTGGCTATCTCAGGTCTCGAACGAACGGAGATTGTGAAGGGCAGTACGCATTGGGATTGCAGTGTGGAGACACTAAAGGAGCATACATCAATTTACGAGGGTGCAGATAGGGATCAATTGATGGGTCCCAACACTGCGTCCGTGAGGCGTATATGAGGGGAGAAAAAGTGGCTTTGAGAACGTGAGAGAGACCCAGATCGCCTGGCGAGGAAAGTCCATCGCTTGAAAGTCGGTAGACGCATCGCTGGGCCGGAGACACCGCGGAAAATGTCGCACAGCTTCGAATCGATCGAGCGTTTGTGAACCTCCCACGGCATTCGGTTCGTTTTTCACTGTCACGACGTGCGAGGTAGATATGCGTAGGACCGTAGCCATATTCATCGAGGTAATGGAGGCGCCGAGTCGATTCAAAAAAAGGATCAAAGGGTCCGAGTTTTGACCGGAGCGCCAATGTATTCCACGTTAGCTGGTGGAGTGACAATTTTCGGGTTCCTGAAGAAACAACAGAACTAGTTCACGAACCTGAAAAAAAAAGAGAGCAATACCCCTACCTCGTTGAGAGTGGGTGGCGGATGCTCCGACGTGTCAGGTGTGTTTTAATACGTGGCCCCCTTGATGCGGCGTGTAACACGCGCAAGTAGTGGCACGCCATGAGAGAAAAATCGGGTGAAAGGGACAAATGGAGGACACGGGAACGGATGAAGGAGGTAGTTCGAGGAGAGTTGGTGGTTTTCACTGTGATGTGCGTGGGTATGTAGGCAAGAGAGGAGATGAGAGGGCAAAGAGGGGAGTGCCTCGTTGTTAACACGTTTTGGCAAGAGAGCGAAACGGTTCGAGAGTTTGCTTAGTTGGCCGCTAGTGAGGAGATAAAAAGATCATGAACATATATCTATAAAGGCCTCGGCCACCCCTGGCCCCCTCTTCCTGCCTCCCGTTGTACTCCCCTCAAGTTTTGTTAAATGACTGAGTATACAACCGATCCAGAGGCCATCGCCCATTTTCTTGCCGCTCGTAACCGCACCGCCAACTGGGTCGACTCATTGTCTGGCAAAGCCCTCGTCGCTCCCTCCGTACCTCCCTCTCTCGTCAGCGATACCGACGATGGTCTCAGCTCTCAGGATTCCGATGCGGAGAGTAGCCATTCGCTTCCCCCACGCATGATCTTACGATATCCCGACGGTCGACCGGATGTGGCCGTATCCACATCTGGTCGAGGCAACAACACTTCTTGGCCACCAAAGCCAACTGGCACGACCCCGACATACCACAGTCGTTCTCAGCCTGGTTCTCATGGCCATCACCCATCGAATCCCAACATACACAGCCGCGCCCCTTCTAATATCGCCCCTCTGTACGTCATCCCTCCTCCTCCCGCACCCCCGATTGCCACCCATCCAGAAACGATCCACGTCCGCCCGACCCCACCGAGCCCCATCATCCCCCAGAGCAACAACCCGTACTTTAGCTCAGACCCGCATAATAACTCTTTCACAAACCGCTCAAGATCGATGCGCTCCTCGAGACCGCCAACGCTACCTCTCCAAATGGTCTACGCTCCTCCTCCTGTCCCTTCTTCACATTCGCACAGTGCCCCCGTCTCCCCAACACATGAAGGCTTTCAGCACACTCAACCGCCGCCACCGCTGCCACATCCCGTACATCCCGTCGTTGCACCTCCCCCATTGTATGGCTTCCCTTCTGCCAGTTCACCGCAAGAACCCCCACAAGTAGCTCCGCCGACGGGCTCCAGGAGACATTCTCGCACACACTCGTACTCGAGTAATCATTCCCATCCCCACCCTCCAGCGTCACATCTACCCAACCCTGGACCACCCAGTTCGTACAATTCCGGGTCGGCGCAGCGCCCCCGTCGTCATTCTTCACGTGCCGGCTCTTCTCATCCGGATGCTCCGCAGTTTCCCCAAGTCGACTCTCAAAGCGGTTCGCACATCGGCTCGGGCTTGAATGGCATCTCTCCCACACGACGGCATGGGCCCCCTTCCATCATCTACGCCCCATCGGTGAATTCTTCATCGTACGCGTACAATCCTCCCATCATAACTTCCCATCCACCCCCTTCCATGACAATACATGCTCCAGCCCCGCATCACGCGCACCGTATGGCTCCGTCTATATCCGACCCGACGCCAATAGGCGGTTCGCTCGGCAGAAATAGTACCCGTGGGCGTCTGTTTGAGCACTTCTCCCGCACACCTAGCCCGGGAACAGCTCGAGCTCGAGCCAAAGAGTCAAAGAAGAAAGACAAGTCGCGGAAAGACAAGTCACGTCGCAAGCAGAACGATGATGGCGGCGCCGATAACGAAGATGACGGTGCGAGTTTCAGTTCAGGGAGCACTTATTACGTCCTTCCCGGTCCAGGACAGAAAATCAGAGTCGTGGTGAGCATCTCGCTCGTGGTCTTGGTACTTTCCGATAGCTGATCACTTTCCCTTGCTTTCTCGCAGCCTCCGAGTATGAACGGGCTTTACGCCGAGCCCAAACCCGCATCCAAGTCCACGCCAACACTACAAAGCCATCGCTCGACAAACGGGCCTTATCTCCCTCCACCGCCTCTACCACAACCGTCACGGCCGCTTAAGCGACCACTCTTACAGCGAATATTCCATCCGCAATTCGTATTTGGCAGCAACGCTAGCGCCACATTCGGATCGTCGAGCTCGCGGCGCACGTCGCGACGCTAAGCCGTGACACCCCCCCGCGCATTACTTGTGATTTTTTGGGCGGAGAAGTGCGTGGCGGTTCGCACGGACGTGTGGGTTTACCTTATTTTCGTCATTGTTTCGGGGGAATCGCGAGGACGTGGACGATTGGCCGCTCTGCTACAATCGCTACACTCTTTCATCTCCGTTCTGTCCCGCCTTTCCGCCGCCCCATTCTCTCTCTCACTTTCCCTAATGAACTTTTGTCACGTTTTTCATCTCTCAGTCAAACAAACTCACTCCACAATCACCACCATCACCATCAACCATTCATCCCTTGTACTCCTACTCACGCCCATCACCCGCTATGTTTGTCGCAATGTTTTGTCATTATTGCTGTTGTCGTTTGCAGGCGCCTCCGCCTCTCGGCTTTGGGAACAATATTTCCTTTAAGTTCGCCTCATCACACCCACACGTTTTTCCGAAACTTCACACGTACGCACATTACACCCACTTAGCCTCCCTCCGGCTTACCTCAATGACCGAACAAACAAAAGGGAATCCGCTCTCCCACCGCTGTGTCTAGGCCTGCAGCGGTGGATACGGATCATGTATAATACCGCGCCTCGTGTCACTTCTAGGCGCGATTGTACTCTTGTACAGTAATTTCGACCTTTTCTCCTCCCTTTCTTCCCTTACACTGTAGATTATCACGACGCCTCGAAGCCTTTCTTTTTTTCGTTCCCTCAGGATGAGCTCTTCCCCTCTTTTTCTTATCTCCTCGTTCACACCCAATTGTACGAAATAATGCTAGAAACCAACTGAACACAGCACCCGGCAATCCAGTTTTTTCAGACACTTCAACCGGATTGCTCCCGGAATCAGTAATTCAACCGACCGACACGACTTTGCCAAAGTCACTGTTTGCTTCTTTCGGATCGTTGTGGGCTTCTACCACGTACAATCCATCCCCGGTAGGTGCACACGACCCACAGTGTGATTAAAACGTGGAGGAAATTCCCTCAGACGGTTGGCATGTGACACACAACATGTCATCCGCCTCCTTCATTGGCAGAACACTGACAAAACAGATGCTGTAAAAGCGCTAGCAGCAAATTTCCAAGTGCGCGCCACCCAACTCAAATGTTCAACGGACCTCTCGACGGGACTTTCTCCTTCAGATAAGCCAGCCCATGAAACCGCCCGTCGCTTTTAGACCGGGGAAATGAAATAAAGATATAGTTGTTCTAGTCCATTTTTACTTTTTCTGGACCTTCCACACCGGCAGTATCTGTCCTGCGCAGAAGTCGGACAGTTGCAAGCTGCCGGTCATAGGTCAGCTGAGTGTCTTGGCGCTACGCCGCAAAGAAATTAAATATCCGAGTTCGAGCCCGTAGTCCAAGTCCAAGTCCGAGTTTCCCTGTCTTACCACCTCGCGAATCGGATCGAACCGTCTGGTCGTGAGTGCGCCGGCGAACTAGGCGAGACTTGAGACGACGGCGAAAACCGTTGATGTGGCCAGGACCTACTGTAGGTGAGAAAAATACGGAGCTGATCATGGAGCGGGCCGGGCCCGGGCGATTCCATCCTTGCTTGCTACGGGTCATGGCACTATACTACTACCGGCGTATTACGCTGAATTCAGCTGGGCCCTGTAATGGGAGCCTCGAGTGGCACACTGACATTTTGGCACTGCCACATCGCTGGTGCCAGCATAGGAAAAGTGCTGACACGGCACCCCGTTCATAACTTAGGGGGTACAGCGCTGTACTACCGATAGGGTGTCATACTACAGTTGTATCGGTCCTGTCAATACTAATGAGAAACGTGCGCTCTATGAGCGCTGGTCACTGGCACGTCCTTCGATGGAACAGGGGATGGGGTCTGTATTGTCATGATGACTGCAGTGATGGTCTTTACTAAATTTCTTCTCGGTGTCCACACTCGTTTCATACGACCATTCGGAATCCCTATGGGACACCACCAGTGAGATAAGAATGTCCCGACTCTGATGGGGTACATTACGATCATCATGACATGAATAATAATTGAACCAGTTCTGTAAATGAAGGTGTTTGCCAGCCGTTTTCCCTTTGTCCTGAAATGAAAGACGCATTTAACTTGTTATTCACAGTATGTTGACTCACTGCCATCTACGGGACGGGACGGGAGGGTTTCGTAGGCAAAATCACATGTTCAATTAACTTTAGATTCTACACAGCACCGGCCACACTAACGATCGATGCAGTACATACGTATGTACATAGCGTTTATGAACTGTGGGTACAAGAAGGAAGGGGAGGGGTTAAGCCTTCAAGGAAAGGAGCGACAATATTTTCTAAGACACAGAGAAAGTGTTGAAGAGACGGCGACTCGATTTACACAGTCGCGGATGAAACGAAGAAGTAAAAATCCTCGAGTACGAGGGTGATCCGTTCATTCTGCCACATTGGCAAAGTCGTTGTAAGCCGGGCAAAGGTTATCCCATTCCGCTAGAAAGGAGGAAAAGTGCGTCTCAATGAGCACTTTCATGAACATGCGCTGGGACGTACGTGACGGATGAACGTTAGCTGACACCTCGGCGACTTCCTCGGCCATAACCACAGCGAAACCCCTGACACATCCCAAATTGTCAACACACAAGTAATCGACAGGAGTAGTGAAGGGTCGAGAAGGGACGGCTCACTTTTCCAAGTGCCAGTCAATGTGACAGTGGAGGAACCACGGGCCAGGGTTGTCCGTCTGGAACCGGATCGTGACATTATCGCCAGCAGCTCCGATGCTCACAACGTCACGGATGACGGGGTCATCATAGTTGTAGGTCGAGTTGCCCGCGCTGCGGACAACGTGGAACGCGTGGCCGTGCAAGTGGATGGGATGCTACAAACAAATCGAGCGGCCGTGAGATCACGACTGCTCGATCTCGAAAAATTGCACATAGCCTCACCGGTCCGCCGGCAGCACCTGCAGGGATGGAAATTTCGACACTCTTGTTTTGTTCGAGAGGGTAGATGCTTCCATTAGGCAGAAGTTGTGATGCGGGCACGCCATTCAGGATTTGCAGTAGTACTGGGACCGTGGGGCTTTCGAAGGTCTTGTCGTTGACGAGGAATTGTGTGAAGTCATCGCTCTGGAGTTTGTGTCAGCAACCACACACTACGCTGAGAGAACGGTGCTTACGAGCGTGACGTTCAGTAGGATGTTGGTATCAGCACCACCAGGGGTAGGATTTCCGGGCTGCGTCGCACGCGTTTGTAAATGGACACGAGATTTATGCGACGTAGACTTACCACAGGCGTGGAAACGAGTGGCTAGACATCCAAGAGGTTAGCAACATAAATAAAATATCAATATAGGGTGCCCACGTGAAGATTTGTCTCGACGAGTGGTAGCCGGCTCCCCGGGATGTTCGCATTGGAGTCGTTAGACGGATTTCTCTTTGAGGCTTTAAGATAATGGAGAATGGCCACGTTGGTGAAGTTGGCGTAGGTCTGGTCCGGGTTCCCGAGATTAGGTAAAGCACGAATCCCTGGGAAAGTTGTCAAGTCGAGGAACTCTGGACATAGGGAAAAGTTTACAGTAATTGCCGATCGCCTGGTTCGCAATGAGCTGTAAACCGGTACGTTGAGACACTCTTCCCAGCGTGAGAATGGACTGATTCATCTTACGACAACGGAATAACGTTGACCTGTTTGAGGGCGTCAGTAAACAACAAGCGAATCTGGTTCGACTTTCCATACCGGCAAAGATTTCCAGCGAGTCGACCTGCAGAGGCTGGACGTTGTTACCATCGACCTCAATGACCGACATCTGGTGGCCGTCAATCGAGAAGTTGTAAGCAGGGTCACAAGAGATGGAGACAAGGCGCAGCCGGTAGCTTTCAGGGTGCTGCATATTGAATTTCCTCTCTATTCGAAATGCAGGCGTAGTACTGACCGTTTCCCTCGCTCGACGTTCACCACGGCAAGGTCAGAGGCAGGGCCACCGGGATAGCGCCCTTTCCCATTAATCAAAGTGGAGTTATATATACTTGCAGAGTTATCAGCCTACGAATTCCAAGAGAGGTATGAATACCCACGCGACCAGAGGTGCCTGGAGCGAACTGTAATGGTACCAGTCTGCCAGTGTAATAACAGTGGCCTCTGCAGGAATGGATTAATAGAGAGCCCATCTAAAACCCAGCATCATCTAACCGTTATCGACGTCATACAAATTACCGTGGGGGTCCTCTGGATCATAGATGACTAAAGCCCCACGCAGGCCGTCACAGTATTGGGCCTGGAAGTGGCTGTGATACCAATATGTACCCTGAGAAACGAGATAATGAGTCGTCTGCATCCTCCGGAGGTGGAAGGAATAATACCGTTTGTTCCCTTGCGTTGAATCGGTAGGGGAAGCTCTCCAAGGGTACAATAGGGCATTGATTGACAAAAGCACCACCGTCGACGTAATTGGTATTGAGTTGGAAAATACCATGCCAGTGCTGCAGCATAGGAAAAGCGTCCTGCTACTACGAAACTTGGAAGGAAGAAGAGATCCTTACGATAGAGGTCACCAAGTCCATGGAACTGTCGGTCAATCCATCAGAGACGTCGAGCGCAAAGTTGTCGCCCTAATGAGTGTAAGTTCAAAAAAAGGCCAAAGAAGCGTCCCGAGTGGTTCACCTTGTTTCCCGTGATCAGTGGTCCGGGAAATTGACCGTCCGCAAGGACGGCACTGCAGAGAAGACGCAGATCGGTGACCACCCAAAGAGCAAGGACTGGGAGTGACATACGAGCGAGTGAACCCGTCGGGAGCAATGTTGAGGTTGACGATCGGGAGGTCAGCAACTGGGCCAATAGCTGCATAGACCTTCGCTAAGGAAGCGGCGAGGAGTACGGAGCAAAAGAGAGAATGCATGACAATGCTGGAGATATAAAGGAGGGGAAGGAGGTAAACCTCAGGCTTGGGGAACCTAGGACGACTTGGGGCACATCTTGAGGCATTTTATACGATGAGGACTGAGGCGGTCATGGAGAATGTTTCCAGAACCAGATGTCTGGCACCAGAAATCCCCAATGAGGCATTTACCCTCGGCAAAGTGAATGACAGGCCCGCTTACGCGCCCTGTGTAAGTTGTAACATTACGAGTTGGTACTGAGCAACTTTTCGGAGAACACTGTCTTCAATGCGGACGGCTAGAATAGTGCAAATCGGATTTCGACAAACGAACGCCGTCTCGAGAACACCAAGCATGGAATATGCCCCAAATTGTTGTTCGGCTTCTGGTGAACTGAAAGAATCAACTTGAAGGCCAGGTTTCACGGTGGTACGTAATTATGCGGTTAATTTCTCGTTGGCAGGTGCGCGCGCCAATTCGGCTTGTCTGTCAGTTCCCTCTTTTTTGACCGAGTACCACGAAATTTTCGGTTTCACATACGAACGGCATCGATCTAGTAGCCATGTTTTTTGTCGCGCATGGAAGGGAGAATGGCCCGAGCAGTGTTCAAGGATGACGGCGGTACACAAGCCCCGCGGTCCTGATCTTTTTGCCCATGGTAGGAAATGCCACATCTTCCATCTGCAAGTCACTGCCCAAGAATCTATCCACAGCTTGTATGGCAGAGTACGACTGTAATGCAACTCGATTCATATTGTCTCTGTTGGAGGTTTACTAGGGCGATCTCAGGGGTTCGGAGGTAAGTGGTCATAGCCTCGATCGTAGAGATGCGTTATATGTCCTGTTATTTAGTGTGGCCTACAACCCGGCCTTTGTCTCAATGGGCTGGGACAAAGCATAGGACAGCGTTCATCCCACAGCGCTACCTGCCTTACGCAACGCCCCTCTAGTGACTAGTCCTGGAACTTGTCGTTGGAGCGAGCCTCGTGCGAGTGGAGCCCCTCATAAAACCGTTTCAGGTCGTCTCCGTCGTCTTCCACTCGCCATGTCTCAACATGAATACGCCAAGTAATGACGACATCAATGGCCATCGAACTTGTAATGTTGGTTTACGCGGCCCAGATCCCAGTTTCTGACGGCAAGTCTTCATAGTGGACGACGGGGACCACTCGCGTCGCCTTCCCGTGCTGCACATACCTTCTTACTTCCATCCTTGTTTTCCCCGCTGCCATAATGTAATTTGCTGTTGGCTTATGCATGGTGGGAATAGATCCGCGGGGTTGATACACCTATCCGCGCGTGTTTTCATTCTTGCGGCGAGCGCATTTCTCCCCGTTTCTTTTCCATGAGCAAGAACGTCAGGTCAACCACTCGCAAGGTTTATGTCACAGCGCCCTTGTGGCGCCCGTTATGATTACCAAGGCCTGACCTTGGGACCGAAAGCCCTACGGTGATGGTACTTTCATTGCTGTGATGAAAACATGCCATCGACGCTAGCAATGTCCCGGTTTCTACTCTGCGGAACCCGTACTATCGAACCTCTGAGTTCCACGCGATGTCTCGGTAGTATCAATGGATTAAATGGATTGTTTCTGAGAATGCCGCTCGCATCTCCTGGCTCTGAAGATGTCCATCGCATGACAAGGCTTGGTAAGCAGTTGCCATTTTACCGCTTTGCTGCATGCTCATCTATCTCGGTCATGGTGACGTCTTTGTCGCATCTGATGTGCTTCTACTGTGATATATTAAGGTCAGTACGTATCTTCTGATGATGGTGACGCAACGTACAAGTGTTTGGAATGATAACGACACCGTCGTGTAATGGTGCTGGCAAGGCGTGTTATCCAGCTGTACAACTGGAGAAGAATCCTAAGGTCGTCAAATTCATCACGGTCCATCGTCGCTATATTTCCGATGCATTTCGGCCTTTGTACCATAACGAAGCAGGTGTCGTCGGGCGAGTTTGGGATGAGGGGCGTTGAGAGAGAGAGGATGAAGAGGATATAACCAAGTGATGAAAAGCTTTCTTAGTAGAAGGCAGGGTGGCTTCGGGACGTTATACAGGGGAAACGTGTACTAGTAGTCCAAAAGTGGAAAAGGGTCAACAACTATTAGGCCAAGATCAAGGAAGGAAGACCCAGAAGGACACGTTCAGACGAAAGGAGAACTTGGCAGTCATCTAAAGGTGAAACAACCCTGAAGATCAAAGATGAAAACAGAAAGCGGACGTCCAAGACAAGTTCACTTGTGTCCGACATGCCTTAATGTTTCAAGCGCAACCCAGATGATTACCTTACAGTACATCATCTATTTCTCCACCGTTTCAAAGTACTAAGAGAGAACTCACGCGAGAGAACTGATAGAATAAAACCCATCAGGAGACGAGAATGACCCAGCAGAGTGGGGCAGGTAGCAGACCGCGTGGAAGTGTGACAGTGTGAAATCATACGATAAGGCAACTTGGGTGGAAAAAGCCAAAGTTATTTCCACTCCCGTAAAGCACAATACGCCTCAATTGCGGTATCAACGGCAACAGCCAGGGAAAACAGTCGTAGTAAACAATCTCAGTTGGTCCCTCCCGAGGCCTTGAATGCATTAAATGATGGGCAAAGTCTACGCCAGTCAGCTAACGAAAGAACCCGTTTTGGTGAGCTGTCACATGAATGGTCAAAGAATACATAGAGGCTTACAAGTCGTGATATCCGTCGACGGGACAGCAGGAACGTCCTCAGCAAAGACAA
>Ga0307512_10001853_pt1 | contig 28402 bp, 29 predicted proteins | sample 14_EM_MG_FD_200267 | JGI IMG/M metagenome (GOLD analysis project Ga0307512, IMG submission 200267) | Populus trichocarpa ectomycorrhiza microbial communities from riparian zone in the Pacific Northwest, United States - 14_EM | ecosystem: Host-associated > Plants > Roots > Unclassified | place... | reverse complement strand
AGCAACGACCTTTAAAGAGAGGGATGAGCCTACCGGAACCGAAAACCCTCACATACGATGACCCTACCGGAGGTGCCGGAATGATGGACCAGAGTGCACATAACGACAAAAATGTCCAGCGGCACCCGGAGAGCGGGGATAAGTGTACCAGAAGAATCAACATACGCACCTAGCATCCGGAAGATGATAAGCCCACGTAGAGAATTCACGCCAGAGCCCAAAGACAGGGACAACGAGATCAGACCAAGCGAAGTCCGAAAAGACGGAAAGCAAGTCGAAACACAAAGCAAGTCAACAATCAGAGCGAGTCAAAGAAAGGACAAAGCAAGTGGAAAAATGAGACGAAGCAGGCCAAGAGACAAGCGAAGTCGAAGACCTCCGAAATCCAGAGACGAAGGATTCGAAATGACGCATCGGTCAACAAAGAGACGTACCGAACGGGATCACGAAAAGTCTACCGAAGCATAAGTCTACGGAGCCACGATGGCAATCAACAACCGATTTGAGTCTAAGTCGTCGACGGAGCAACGAACTTCAAAAGGGGGGATGACCGTGTCGAAGATGCATTCTACCGAGACAGGCACCGAGAAGTAGACCGGCAATGTCTACCAAGTCGACCAAGATTCTATTGAAGCCGCCTTTCGAGAACGCATCTATGAAGTCGACCGGATGGTCACCGAAGCGGACTTCCAAAGACAACTACCTAGTCAAACGGCATCTACGAGTGAATGCCGAGTACGGATGACTACTGGCTGCAACATTCTCAGAGCATGCGGACGCACCGCAGAGCGCTCAGACAGCGTGAGCGCGCTTGAACTTGGTAAGTTTAACCATCTTTAGAGAAATTTACGTGTTAGGTGTCTACGAATGAGACTTCACGCAATTGACGTATACGATCGATGATTACCGAAGGCTACGAACGATGCCGGGAGCGGAAGCTCCCATCGATGCCGAGTCACGAGCAGAAGCTCCCCTCGATGCTAATTCATGAGCGGAAGCTCTCTGCCACCCTGATGATTCCGACAACGACCTACACCGAGATATACAAGCTACGGGTATGGATGGTCGGTGGAGTATGAGTTCGGAAGTGGCGGTGCGGAGGATATGGAAGCAGTTCAGCCGTTTCCTTTTGTTCCTCTGTTTCCTTCTCTTCTCTGCTCTTTATTTCTTCTTTGGATCTCGGCCCGGTACAAATGGCGTCGGCATGGGTTTTTACCACATACCACTGGAGGTGGAGTTTCCCCGTGCGCCGGATCCGCCGAAAGGCCGCCATTGAGCTGTACCAATCGGTTGTGGGACTTATGGGTTCGTACGATTGCGTACGTAGGGTGATTGTTTCATTCCTTGTTTCCCTTTCCTTCTCTTCTCTTATACAGGCTTTGGCAGCCCAGGAGGTCTGCGCCTAAAGAGGGGGATAATGTAACGGCGACACGTGACCCGAGGCCGGGTAAGCGCCAATGTATATAGGTCGCCGCTACGGCACTTAGATCTGTATCGAATATCTTACCACTATACTCTCCATCTATACTCACTCGCTCTCGTGTGCAACCGTATACCATCTCATACGTCTGCGGCGAGACGTAGGCGTACGCGTCTTTACATCCAGTAATTGTATGCATAATATTCGGCTATAGTTGTGACGAGGATTGTAACACGATATGTGAATGACTCAAACAGATCACAATCCCCTTCCACAATTTCGCTGGCCTTCAGGCAAGTCACCAACATGCACAATACAGACACCCACCTTATATGCGCTGGAATATTCAAATTCTAACCCCATGGGGATTATTGTCCAGTAGGAAAACTATTAACATTATCTGGAAATCAGATATGAGATTCAGCCACTCCCAGCAGCCAGCAATCAACATGGCCATCCACCTCACCAACAACTGCCCTCAGACAGTCAGCAAAGTCCAACCGAAACCTCCAATCCCGATGACACCGTTCGGGCCATTTCACCCATCTTCGATCCTCTGGACAGCAATGCTTGAAATGAATGCCTCCATCAACAGATGGAATGACCAAATGCTACACCCCAGAGATCCAGTATGAAGAAGGTCAAATCTGCGAAACTGTAATGTATCTGGAAGAATTCGAAGTTGCGGCATAATCCTTGCCCAACAACTTTGACTGTTATTGTTTCAATATAAGGGCACGTATGCCAGAGTCCGGCTAAGTAAGAGAATAGATTATACTTGTAGGGATACGGTTGCAAATGGTCAGAGTGATCGCACGTGTATGAGTATGTGGTAACATTCTCGGTAAGGATCATAATTCTCATGAGCAGTATAGTTAAGGTTGTCGCTTACCCTGCCACATGACGTGCCAGCATAGCAACACTAACCTCTAGTTAAAGACCTCCCCATTACATTATCCCCTCACTAGCCGCAGACCTCCTGGGCTGCATATCCGCATACGAAGAGAAAGACAACCAAACAAACAACAAACAAATACCACAATCGTCCTGCGGATACGGTGCACGGGGAACCTTCGCCTCCACATGACTGTGAGCCAAAGGTGGTAAAACCCGTGGGAAGGCCATTTGTAATGGACCGAATCCAATTACAAAAGAAGAGAAAAAAGAACCCCAATTTGATCCCTTTCCTCCACTATCGCGGCTTCCTTGGGTGGCTGCGATGGAATTCGTCCACCAGCTCCTGAGCATTCCCGAGGTTTTCTGCTGGCTCCCAACTCGTACAGACATATCTGTATACGGCCAATTGAACAAGATAATGAAACTTCCGATAATGGCATTCGGAGTCGAGGATGCGATCAACTTCCCAATCTTCCGAGTCGTCAACTATCATCGGGTGAGGTTAGCTCGATGGCTGGCCTGAGAGTGGTGGTGTGTACCGATCGAGTTGTGACATGTGGAAAACATTGTGGTTCCGCATGGTCTTTGGCAGGTCTAATTTGTGAGGGTTCTTATTGATGACTTTACTCGCAGTGTACGGTCCCGTGCATACGTTGCCGAACTTCCTGGATGGCCTGGTTGTCCGGAAGTGCTTGGTTGAGAGCCACACTTTGTCTCCAAAGTCGAACGTAATTTCTCTTCCGCCAGCGTGCTTCGTCTGTCGCTGCTGTGCTTCGAGTATGTTTCAGCCGCGAGTCCGACGGGTGTCTGCCAATCCCTCGTGCGTAGCCTCTGCCTGGTCTTCCGACTTCATATGTGACGCTTTCGGTGCTTTAAACTGCATCTCAGGGTTCCGGTGGTACATGGCCCAGAACTGTGTCATCCCCATCAAGGCATGGACTCAGTTGTTGTATGCGACTTCCGCCAGGGGAAGGAGTTCGGCCCAGTTCTCTTGCTCATAGATACTGAAGGCTCGGAGGTACTGTTGCATGGTCTCGTTCTGCCGCTCGGTCTTGCTGTCGGTCTGCAGGTGGAAGGCGGTCCAGAGTCGGTGGTCGATGCTCATGTGGGAGCACACTCGAGTTCAGAATTGGCTGGTGATCTGCGTTCTGCGGTCGGTGACGGTATTGTTTGGTATGCCATGCTTGCAGATCACGTGCTCAAGAAACATACTTGCCAATTCCGGTTAGTCGATATCCTTTCAGGAGGGCAGGTTGATTGCCATCTTAGTTAATCGATCGACATTGACCAAAATCCAGATGTATCCCGACTTAGTTGATTTCGGTCGGTCCGTGATGAAGTCCATAGTAACTCCGTCCCAGGGGTGTTGCGGTGTTGGCAGCGGCATATCTGCTCCATATGGTGCGTGGCGCAGTGCTTTGATTTGATGGTATACTTCACAACCGGCGACGTACTTCCTTACCGTGGTGTCCAGTCCTAGTCAATAAATGTCTCTAGATATTAGTTCAGCAGTTCGAAGATCTGAAAAGTGACCAGATTCAGGGCTATCGTGGAAAAGACTTATCACTTGGTTTCGGAGTGTTTCTGGCACATATATTCTCCCCTCAAAGGTGAGATCTCCTGCGCTGACTTTCCACTGCATGCCTGTGTCCCTATCCTTAGATCTGTCTTGTGCGCCGACTATATTCTTCATGTCAGTCCCTAGTGGATCGGTATTCTGGGCTGCTTTAATCTCAGGTGGGAGGTCACTGAATGGCTCAACGGTGGTGACCGCCAGGGTTGCCAAGAGTTGTGCAGTAGGTCCTTCGTAGCCTCCTTCATAATCAGGTTGTCTTGATGGTCCATCCGCAGGGTTCTTTTTTCCTTCCGACCATTGAATAACGAAGTCGTATGATGAAAGGATCTCAGCCGGTCTCGCTTGTCTCCGGGAGAGCACTTTTGACGTTTGAAAATACTTGAGATTCTTGTGGTCGCACTGTATCAGGATCTGATGATTGGCTCCCTCGAGGTAGTGTCGCCATTGCCTCAAAGTCTCCACGATGGCCAATAGCTCCCGATCGTACGTGTCATAGTTCTGTTCGGCAGGGGAGCATTTCCGTGAGTAGAAGTTGATCGGTCTGAGAATGCCGAAACCGTCGTACTGGTTGAGTATACCGGCGATTTCAAAGCCACTTGCATCCCTCTGGAGGATGATAGGCTTGCAGGGTCGACATGCTGGTGGATCAGAGCTTCGGTCAATGCCTTCTTGAGCTTCCGGAATGGGAGCTCTGGCTTTCGGGTCCATTCCCATTTGCTTGTCAATTTCTTTAGTATGTCGGAAGTTGGTGCCGTTACTTTGGCGTATTTGCGGATCAATCGTCCGTAGAAGTTTGTGAAGACTAGAAGCACTTACACGTCTCGGATTGACTTGGGAGTAGGCCAGTCTTTGATGGTTGATATGCGGTCTGATTCTATGCTGATCCCGTCAGAGCTGATGATGAATCCAATGAAGCCTATCTCTGAGGCTCCAAACTGGGACATTTTGGCTTTGCAATAGAGGCTGAATAGGGATAGTCTGTCTAGTACCTGTTTTATGTGATCCTCGTGCTTCTTCTCATTGGTCGAGGAGATCAGTATGTCGACTAGGTAGCATATGGTGAAGTTGGCAATGTATGGTCGTAGGCAGTCGTCGATGTAGGCCTGGAATGTGGCTGGCGCTTTTGTTAATCCGGAAGGCATGACTTGGTATTCGAACTGGCCGTAGCGTTTCCGGAATGCCGTCTTATATTCGTCACCTTTATCGATTCGGATAAGTTGATAGGCATTCTGGAGGTCCAGTCTGGTGAATATCCGGGCTCCTCACATTCGGTCGAGCATCTGCTTGATGAGAGGTTGGGGATACCGGTTCTTGACTGTCACCGAATTGAGCACCAGGCAGTCCACGCAAATCCGTAGCCCGCCGTCTGTTTTCTTCGCAAACAATATCGGTGCTGCTGCCGATGATGATGACCGCTGGATGGAACCGTTTGATAGGTTTTTCTGTATGTATGCCTTCCGGGTTCGGAGTTCGACTTCCGAGCGGTTGAAGATCTGTCCTACTGGCATCTTCAACTCCGGCTCCAGGTCAATTGCATGGTCAATTGGGCGGTGCGGTGCCAGTGTTTCGGCGGTTGTCTTGGTAAAGACATCCACGAATTCCGAGTACCTTGCTGGGATGCAGTTCCTATCATCTGTCGGTACTCTCCCGTCTTCTGCATCTGATCCGCGTTAGCTTAAGTTTTCCAGAGCAAGGAAGTGGAGGAGAGGAAAGGAGTAATCGAGGAGGCCTTGTGGTTAACGGTTCGGCCACAGAGGAGCCAAGTCCCGGTGTCCAGTCACAGCCTTCGGGTCTCGGCGATCCGGTAGCAGTCTGTAACGGCGCGTACGCCAGCGTTCGGCCTTATAGGCATACGTGTGGTAATTATGGTATACGGTTGCAAACGTGGACTCGAGTGATAGTAAATAGGTGTATAGGTAAGATGATCGCTAGAGATCCAAGTCTCATGGCGAGCTGACTATATAGAATGGCCGTTACCCGGCCACAGTCACGTGTCGCCGTTACATTATCCCTCTCTTTTGGCGCAGACCTCCTGGGCTGCATAAACAGTACAAGAGAAAAGGAAAGGAAAGAAAAGAAAGCATTATACATTCCTGCCGCGTACGTACTCGTACGAAATCTTAAGTCCTGCTACCGATTGGTACAGCTCAATGGCGACCTTTCGGCGGATCCGGCGCACGGGGAAACTCCACTTCCATTAGCAGGTGGTACAAACCCGTGCCGACGCCATTTGTACCGGGCCGAGATCCAAAGAAAAGAAGAAGAGAAGAGAGAAACAAGAAAACATCCAAAAGTGATCCCATCCTCCATTATCTCAACTTCCTAACCCATGCTCCAACGACCATCATTCCCGTAGCTTATATATCTCGGCGTAGGTCATTGTCGGAATTGTCAGGGTGGTAGAGCTTCCGCTCGTGACTTAGCATCTATGGGAGCTTCCGCTGCCAGCATCGGTGGTAGCCGTCAATCGTATAGGTCAATTGCATCGCCTGTAGTCGCGTCGCATTAGTGGACATCTAACAAGCGAGCTTTTCTAGAGATGGTTATACTTACCAAGTTCAAGCGCGCTAGCGCTGTCTGAGCTCTGTGCAGTGCTTCCGTATGCTCAGTAGAGTATATCTTGGAGTGGGTAGTCATCGGCAAATGGCATTGACTGGTGGATGCTGCGTGATGCGGTAATCGTCTTTGAAAGTCGGCTTTGGTGACCATCCGGTCGACTTCATAGTTGCGCTCTCGAAAGGAGGCTTCATTAGAATCTTGATCGGCTTGGTAGACTTTACGGTCGGCTTCTGGTTGCGCTATCGATAGGCGGCTTCAGTAGAATCTTGGTCGACTTGGTAGACTTTGCCGGTCGACTTCTCGGTAGACTTCTAGGTCGACCTCTCGGTGCGGCTCTGTTGATTGCATCCCGGTGGGCTTTTGGCTTGTCGGTAAGACTTGACTGGTCGACTGCTCGGTAGACTTCTCGGTCGACTTCTCAGTGTCTCGGTCGACTGCCTCCTGGTGGGCTTTTGGCTTGTCGGTAGGACGCATTTTGACTCGGTCATCCCCCCTTTTGAAGTTCGTTGCTCCGTCGACGACTTAGGCTCAAATCGGTTGTTGATTGCCGTCGTGCTTCGGTAGATTTATGAACTTCGGTAGACTTTTGGTGATCTTTGTTGACCGACACGTCTTTTGGCTGCCTTCGTCTCTGGATTTCGGAGGTCTTCGACTTCGCTTGTCTCTTGGCTTGGTTTGTCTCATTTTTCCAGTTGCTTTGTCCTGCATTGGACTCGCTTAGATTGCTGACTTGCTTCGTGTTTCGACTTGCTTTTCGCCTTTTCGGACTTCGCTTGGTCTGTTCTTGTTTTCTCTGACTTTGGGCTTTGGCCGTGACTTCTCTAGGTGGGCTTATCATCTTCCGGATGCTAGGTGCGTATGTTGATTCTTCTCTAGGTAAGCTTATCCCCGCTCTCTGGGTGCATGTATCACCGCTGGACTTCTCTGTCGTTAAGTGCAGTTTGGTCCTTCAGTCCGGTAGGGTCATCCCTCTCTTTAAACGTCGCTGCTCTGCCGACGACTTATCTCCTCTAATTGGTGTTGTAGCTTCGTAGTATGGCAGCTGATGCGTTCATCAACCAGAACGGCATGACTGGGTACTCGAACTGCATGCAGGCTGCGAAACGCGATTTTGTACTCGTCGCCTTCCTTGATTGAGATGAGGTGATAGGCATTCCTGAGGTCCCGATTCGTGAAGTTCCGAGCTCCGCATAACCTGTCCAGCATCTCCGAGATTTCGTAGATCCACGCAATTTGGGTGATTCCTCACGGCTGGGTACCCTGTCATTTCCTCTCACTCTCTCCTTACGCTCCTCGAGCTAGAATCGCTCTTCCTCACGAATTCCCTTTGCATGCCGTGATAGGTGCGGTGCGAGAGTTGGCATATCTTTGCTGCATACGTCCACATAGTCCTTGTATCTCATGAGGATACGACAAATCTTGATATTGTGAACTCTTGATATTGTGCTGGGATGCGACCCCCATCATCTGTTACCATCTCCACGTTAACTATGTCTGTTCCTATTCTCATTAGCCTTGTAGCGTGCATTGGCAGAGTGGAGATGGGTACGGGTTCCGGGATAGCTGGATCAGACGTTTCGTCACAATAGGACCAAGCCCCGTTGACCAGTTTCCTCCTTCGTGTCTCGGCAAGCCGGTAGCAGTCATTCAAGCACCGTCACTGTGTCACTCTTCTGCCGCAACTACCGCCGCTGCTCCTGCTCGCGCATTCAGCATCCTGGGGTTTCTCTCACATTTGGTGATGCCTTCCAGTCATGCTCCCAGCAACCCTTGACATTGGCCAAGTCATATGACGAATGCCTCGACCACTTCGTCACTATCTCAGAGATGATCGAATGCGGCAGCCCCTAGTAGTTGTATACCCGGGGGAAGGCGCACTATTTTGGTTACCTCACCGCATTCCGGCATACTTGTGTGATCTGCTTCTGGAATCTTCGCCCGTTGCGGTCCATTTGGTGCTCGCAGGGCTGTCAATCGACCGTTGCAGCAATCGATTTCCGGGTTTCTTGCCATGTCAAGCCCAAGACTATGTCGTATACCTTCATTGGGACGACTAACTACAACCTCCGATTTGTCCACCGGTTTAAGGTATTCAAAATACTGAACCAAGAGTCTGGCCATTCGACTCTCTACATACATCATCACCGGGCCAGGGTGAAGGTGAATGCTGGTTCGTATGGTAGCTCGAGTTTCCTAAGTAGGCTCGGCGATATAAAGATGCTCATTGCATTGCAGTCGATTTGTGCTATGACTCGCTGCATGTTGCCATGTATATTTGGTACAAGGTAGGTTTTGTGGTCTCCGCTCCCGCAGCGAGTGCGTTGCCGGTCTGCCTTTCGGCTTTCGTAGACTTCCTTTGAAAGCCACGGCGCTGTATATACTTGGCACGGCTGCCTCCACTGGGCTTCGCTATTGGACTTGACCGATTTTGAATTCCCGGGATCGGGATTGTTGGAAGTAATCCAATTGCCTTTGTTGTTTTTGCTGTCCTCCGGGTTTCTTGGAGGTTGCTAGAGTTGTAGGTGTACACAACTATTGAAGTCGATGCACTTTGCTCAATTTAAAGGGATGTAGTGGCAACTGTGCTGACTCGCAATCGTCTCTCGCCTTCGGTCCTTGGTATTGCTGATTCAGGGATAAGATCGTGCCATTGATTGTAGGTTCTCCGACTGATGATTGCGCTCAAATGACTTGTAGGAATGGTATTCGATTTCTCTCGTTGATAGAGTCGAATCCTGTACTCATGATAATCGTCGTCATTGCCGGCGACGCGTTTGATCCATTGTAGCTTCTCTGGCTGATGATCCCACACAATTGACTCGTAGGAATGATATTCGACTCAATATCTCGATCGTATTCGGCTTCTCTCATTCGCCTGATCGAATAGTCGCGGCCTGTAATAGTGATAATTGTCGTCATCGCCGGTGACGCGTCTCATGTGAGAGTTGGTCTCTGAAGTCTTCTCCGCTGCCATCAGGGTGCTCAATTGAAAGATGAAACGATAGATATCCGTGCTTGCAGTAATCATGCTTCGATATGTCGTTTTCAAGGCTGTGATCTCCAATGTAGACTGTATGATGAGGCGCGTCCGTAAAGGGGTAAACTCGTGAAATTCCGTGAGCGAAACGTATCCGTTTACTGAAAAAGCGATAATAGTGTAAGGGCGTGTACGCCAGCGTTCGGCCTTATAGGCATACGTATGGGTATTATGGTATACGGTTGCAAACGTGGACTCGAGTGTTAGTCAATAGGTGTATAGGTAAGATTATCGATAGAGATCTAAGTCTCGTGGCGAGCTGACTATATAGAATGGCTGTTACCCGGCCACAGTCACGTGTCGCCGTTACACAGTCATTCAAGCATCAACTCAGAGGGGCTTTTATGCCGCAACTACTTCCGCTGCTCCCTGCTCATCGCATCCAGCGCTTGGGTCTTATTCCCTGGTGAATCCAAGGTGATGTCTTCCAAAGCCGCTCCCAGCAGTCCTGTGCATTCCCCAATTTGTAGGGCAAATGTTGCGACGACCACGTCACTAGCTAGAAGGTGGTCAAATCCGGTTGCTCTGAGTGTCTGAATATCTGGACCACGCCACAGGAGCTTGTCATTTGGGGCTTCTGAGACCTCCGATGCCACTGCCGTAGTTATTGGTGTCATTTTCTCTCCTTCACTGACGCTTGGTGATCGTAGGGCAGTCACTCGACGGCGAGCCCAGTCGATGTCAGGATTGCTTTGGTGAAACAATCGTAAACCAAGTACTAGATCGTATGCGCGCATCGGTACGACTCGAACGTCTGATTCATTAACCAGTGGGAGATAGTCCAAGTACTGAACTGTGATCCATGTCTTCTGGCTGTCCATTGCATGTTGCATCACTCCCCCGTCTAGGCTGACGGTGGTGATGTGTGCCACCTCATGTGATATCCTGAGTCGCTTGAGAAGCCTCGGTGCCATAAGGATGCTGGTTGCGCCACAGTCGATATAAGCCCATACGCTTTGCATCTCGGTATCGCTGTCTCGTATGTGTACTTCGTAAATTATGTGTGCCGAATCCGGTGTTTCGGTGATGCCTAGATATTCACTTCACATTCTTGCCCTCGGGCTCTCCAGGACGACTCCTGATTTCAGTGAGATCCGATGAAGTTGAACTTCATTCAGAGTCGCAATTAGTGTCTTCGCCCTCAATTTCACCGGTCCCAGCTCAGTCTCGTCGAACCTCTCCCGCGGCGCTAGATACCGGGAGAGGTATGCTCATTTCCATCGTGCTGAGTATCGAAGGATTGTGGGCGCTTGATTTGCCGATGGCCGCCGTTGCCGTCTGTGTCTTTGCCTTTGCCATGTCCGTCGGGGAGACTATCTAGGTAGTTCAGTTTGGAGTATTTCGGGCATTGGAAGGCTGTTTGACCTTCGCCTCCGCACCATACGCATTTCCAGTTGGCCTTCCGTGATGCATAGACCACCCCGGTTACCGATGGTGACGGAGGTAGATCTTTCCCGTCACTGCCAGATGACTTATCGGGCTTGTTGTGCTTAGATGTGTTGTGACGTACGTCCTTCGTTTCTGAGATTGATGGCCAGAAATTGGGCTCTGTCCCGCCCGGTGGCTTCTGTTGCTGCTTGTCGTACGCTTCTGGTCCAGTTTCAACATCAGCTGCTTGATCAAGAAGTTCGTCAACGGAATTGAACTTCCCAGTCTCTTTGGTAAACGGTTTAAGATTTGTTGGTAGGTCGGCCTTCAAGCCCGCCCAGACCATATCGTACAGCATCGGTTGGAACTCCACTTCATCCCATTCTGCTTCCCTCCAATTCCGCGGTAGTCGATTGGCGTATGCCCGTACGTTCTCGTCGGCGTTATAGTAGACCTGAGGGAAGTCGTAGAATGATTTCCTAGCGACATTGAGTCTCCGGTCCTTATCGCCGTATATCTTCTGTATTTCCGCAACGAAAAGTTCAAGATTGTTGAGGCATGGTGAGTTGTTCTTTTGCTGGTCTTGGCCACAGGTAATTGGGTCAATTATAATCGTCTTTTGCATGTTGTCATCGGTGTGGTAGGCCCAGCTTCCAAGGTGGACTTGAGAATACTTAACCTTGTCCATGTCGTTGTGAAAAACGTGTTCATGAGTACGGATGTTTGATTGAAGTGAGCCGAGATACGTTTCCAATTCTCGAGCACAGCTGCCATACCGGTTCGGCTGTGATATCAAGAACTTGTCCTTCGCGTCTGGGGTCGATGATCCGCGTCGTTCTAGGAGTTCGGTGTTATGCTGGAAGTGGAATTCGATCGTCTGTTGCTGTTGCTCCACCATCTCCTCCCGGTTGATCCTGGATGGTACAGTTGGCTTGTTATCATCATGCGCGGACTTGTTAGGTCCTGGAGTGTTGTAGTCTTGACCACTCTCTTTGTCGGAAACAGGGTCCTCATCATCCTCGATGATTCTGTTCCAGTGATCGGAGTCTTCTTCCATTTCTGCCTCTGCTAGAAGTCGTTGAGTCAGTGATCCAGGTGTGATCCGATCGGCGAGGCTCAGAGTATCGCGACGGATCGACGCGCGAATCAACTCTGCGCTCTCACGATCTTTGGCACTGTGTAGAGGATGTCTATTCGTCCGTTTGGGAGGCATTGTGTGGTCAATTGCTTAGGTTTGTAGTTTGGGTGCGTGTTGCAACGCGTCTGAGAAATGCGTAAAATTGCAAAAACGGTGCACGAAACATATCCGGTTACTGAAAGACTGACAATAGTGTAAGTGCACGTATGCCAGCATCCGGCTAAGTTAGAGAATAGATTATACTTGTAGGGATATGGTTCCAAAAGGGCAGAGTGATCGCGCATGTATAAGTATATGGTAAGATTCTCGGTAAGGATGATAATCCTCACAAGGAGTCTATTTAAGGTTGTCGCTTACCCGGCCGCATGACGTGCCAGCGTAGCAACCCTAGCCTCCATTCTAAGACCTTGCCGTTACACTTAATTTCAATCACTTCAAAGATCATATCCAACACCAGTGTTAATCACTTCCTCCAACTGAGGAATTCATTCGAGCGATCATATTCCTTGAAGTCCAGTATCCCACATCAAATATTCATCAGCACATCCCCAAAGCAACATATTGCATTCCAAAGAACATTTCCTACATCTTCAGCTGGACAATGTAAAATCAAATCTAAAGGAGAGATATCCAGCTGCCAAAATGAACAGAAGCTTCCATCTGTATAGCACACAGTAGAAGACATATCCATTTTTGTGATCCATCAGATTGTACATGGTATCTTACTTCCCAATACCAATCTAAAGACCAGCTATTCAATGGACCACCCAGACTGTATACACAGAGGGTATTCAACTGAATACTGAGATGAATCTTACAGACAAGTGGTGGGTAATAGAGAATAGACATCACCTGAGGGCACCAATTGTTCTGCTGATCTGAAGATAACACAAGATAGAGCTTACAAACTTCTCTCAGAACATGATTGTGTGACCAATGTTCCACACCTTTTGTCACAGACAAAGACCAACCACCTTGTGCATGTTGTAGCAGCTTTTCTCCCAGTACCTGCCTAATGGTAACCGAATTCAACATCAATTAGCTGAGCCTAATGGGATAGCAATCCTCAGCTACCGTTTTATATGGCCATATGCGTGCTAGAGCCAGTCCCACCCTATTCTGACAGAGAACGTCAGCAAAAAGCAAAATTGGTTTCCAAAAATGGAACCCACAGACCAGTCCTTCTCCCCATTCTCCACACATCATTCAAATGACTGATTTGGAATCTTCCACAATGCTTGAAAACAATCAATGTAGTCAGCGTATAGTCACAACATTTCAAAAACGTGTTTAGTCGTTTTAGCCAATTTACCACACTTGATTGTTTCACATTTGTTCTCTAGATTTTAATCATTTCAACGGTTTTTTGAACTGTTCCATTGATTTCAAGAATATCCTTACCTATTCAATCCCACGAGACATCGATTATACACAAGCTTGCCCAACACTCATTACAAATATTAAGGCAGTTAGACTAAATAGTCATGAGATTTCCATATATTACTGCAACAATCACTTCAAGGCTCGAGTCAAATAATCTTCATGTAAAACAAAGTGCAAGCATTCAAGTCAATCTTGTGACTCAAGTATCACCGTAAGCTATATGGCTGTGGCATCAGCTGAAGACTGCGTACAGCCCTCGGATCGCGCTGATTGGGATGATATAAGTGGTATCAATTCCGAATAGAGGCATGCGACAGTATCTCTCATCGTGCAAGGATTGCAACGAATATTGATGTCTCACCTTGACAAGCACCGTGCCAGCAGTCAGACCTATTGGGGCGGTTCCAAACGTCCGAAAGCAGGCAAGAAGCCTTCATCAGTAAAATGTGAATCGGTCCGGAAGCAACACCCAATCCTCCAAGACACTCTGGGCGACCTCACCAGTGCATCTAAGTACTATTAGATGCTCCCAGACCCCCCAGGAGCTAAGCAAATTGCTCTCAGACTCTGCAAGGGCATTCTCAGGATGCTATGAGATTTGACTGATAGGATAGTCAAATTTTGGAGCTCCTGAGACCTCTGCTCAGATCTGCAGGAGACTTCGTTAGAAGCCGAGACCGCTGCGCAGCTCTGCGGGAGACTTCGAGAGCAGCCGGAACCTCTGCACAGCTCAGCGGGAGACTCGCTGCCGTATTCTCACAGCAGTGCTTCTTACATTACCACAAGGCATTGCGTCTTTGTCACAGTCACAAGATTCGCTACATCATAATATGGCTTGCATGATTTAAGTCTTTCTCTATATATACATACCGTCAATCTGGCCGCCGATCGTAGTCTAGCATAATAGGAGGAGCACCTGGACACGCCCATTGAGAGAAGTCAGAGATGCACCGCTTGGAGGCCGATGTGGCGAAACAATTGAGCTAGAAGACCGAGAGCCCACCATCAACACTCCGCCGCACTCTCGCGACATCCAAATGGAACTTATGAGAAGGAGCTGTTCTGGTTGGAGGAGCATAGGACTCGGGTGAGAAGATATGATACTACCCGGCGTTGAGGATTCACGCAGTTCTGTGCATCGACGAAATCTTGGACAGACCGAGTGAGACCAAAAGTTGGGAAAGATAGAGTGTGTATGTGCATTGTATGATAAGATGAGATGGAAATGAGATGATGTCTATCTACTCTAGGGTCTGCCGAATATATACTCCCCGTCACCCTTTCATTCTCTGTTACCCCTGTATCGCCGTACACCCGCCGTCGCTCCTTGAAGACGTACTTGGAGGGCGGGACCGAGCGATTTTGGAGATGCACTTGGAGGCCGGGATCAAGGGAGTTGGGAGATGCACTTTGGAGGCCGAGATCGAGTGAACTCAGAGATGCACTCGGAGGCCGTGATCAAGCGAGTTTGGAGATGCACTGAGGCCGAGATCGGGTGAACTCAGGGATCTCCTTGGAGGCCGGGATCGAGCGTGTTTGGAGATGCGCTTGGAGGCCAGGATCGAGGGAGTTGGGAGATGCACTTGGAGGCCGAGATGGAGTCAACTCAGAGATGCACTCGGAGGCCGTGATCGAGCGAGTTTGGAGATGCACTGAGGCCGAGATTAAGTGAACTTAGAGATGTACTTGGAGGCCATGATCGAGCGAGTTTGGAGATGGACTGAGGCCGAGATCGAGTGAACTCAGAGATGCACTTGGAGGCCATGATTGTTCAAGATTGGAGGAGTACTTGGAGGCGGTTGATCTGGAGGTGATTGATCTGAAGGCGGTCAATCTGGAGGAAGGGAATCTGGAGGTGGTAGATCCGGAGGCATGTGCGATGGATGCTGAGACTCTATTCATTGGTTAACTCGTAATTGTGGGAATGTAGAGAATTGAGTACAACACGGTCCGCTGAGAGCTGATAGACTGGCTGGGCGCGGGGGACAGTCGATCTTGCGATGATGCAGTATGCGGTGTATACAGTACTCAGTTTATACAGTACTCGGTGTATGCAGTACTCGGTGTATGCTGTACTCGGGGTACACTCTTGATCATCGCATGGAGAGATAAACAGGGATGACTTAACTTCGTGTTCTTAGGTGATGGTAGAGTTGAGGCCGAGGAGGACAGAGATGAGAGGAGATGGGGCAAATCAGCATGAGAAACCGGGACTTAAGAGACATTCGTGTGAGAGGGAATTTACCATCCCCGATACGGCAGGTACGAGTCCCGTTCAGGCCTGTCATCACACCGAAACGGGGTCTTCCTAACCCAATCTCGCAAGTCGTACCCGTGATTTCTCATATTCGCTTGTATCCTCCACATCGTTCGCATCTTCATCCCCCCTCTCTCTCTTTCTTGTACACAACTTCTATCATCATCACAGAACACAAAGTTAAGTCATCCCTCTCTATCTCTCCATGTCATGATCATGAGTTGACACCGAGTACATGCATACTCCGAGTACAGCATACACCGAGTACCGCATACACTGAGTACAGCATACACCAAGTACCGCATACCCAAGATTATTTGTCTTCCCTTCATTCTCATGATTACCAGTTTACCCCTGAATGTAGCTTCAACTTCCGGCTTGCCTCCCTACACGATCGACTGCCATCAGCCAGCTCGCAATGAGAGCTCAAAGGTAAAGACACCATGTCACATTCCCACGTTCGCGAGTCAACTAACTGATGAATAGAGTCTCAGCACGTGGTGCGCCGTCGACCTCCTCCAAGTAATCGTCCAATCTCGCGCGATTACATCCTCCGAAGTGTATCTCCAAACTGGCACGATCACGGCCTCCGAGTTCGCACCATCGTGGCCGCCAAGTGCATCTCCAAACTCGCCTGATTACGGCCTCCAGGTGTATCTCTCAATATGCTCGATCACGGCCTCGGGGTGTATCTCCAAATACTCTCAATTACTGCCTCCAACTGCATTTTTAAAGTCGCTCGATCACAGCCTCAGAGTGTATCTCCAAATAGCCTCGATCACCGCCTCCAAGCGTATCTCTACACTCGCTCAATCATGATCTCAGGGTGCATCACTAAGTTCACTGGATCACGGCATCGAAGGGTATCCCCAAATGAGCTTAATCCTAGCGTGCAAGTGCATCTCCACACTCGCATGATTACGGACTCCAACTTGACACAATCATGACCTCCAATTGCATCTCCAAACTCGCACGATTACGGCCTCCAGGTGTATCTCTAAATAAGCCAGATTACGGCCTGCAAGTGCATCTCTACACTCGCTCGAACATTGGTCTCGGAGCATATCTCCTAATACTCTCGATTACCACCTCCAAGTGCATTTGTAAAATCACTCAATCACGGCCTCGGAGTGTATCTCTGAACTCACGCTGTCGTCATTTTCAGGCGCACCTCGAATTGCTCTCACGCTCCGCCTGCAGCCAGTCCTGATATACTGTGTGTAGATGGGTAGCTATATAGATACATGGATGCAAATACAAACTGAATACATCAGTTTTAAAAATTGTTGAACGATGAGTAGTAGCTATTATTTCCAGGCGCACCTGCAATGTTCCCAAAGATGTCATTTTTCCCAGACTGCTTTACAGTTATTTGAGGTGCTTCCAGGCTTGTCACTGGCGCTCCCAGGCTTGTGGTCGGCGCTCCCTGGTGATGTCAACCCTATCGTAATCACTTCCACGGTACTTCTGTACCGGTCATCAAAGAACGCAGTTACTCCGAAGCCCGGCCGGAATGCCCTCCGATGGTCTGACACTCTGCTGAAATTGGTTCATCTATGCTTACACATAGCGTTAGCAACGGTTCCGGACCATCACTTCGGGTCTGAGTCCAGGTCGAACCCGATCCTTTGCAAGACTGGCAGTCCCGGTTCCCAATAAACCCGAACCGTCAACTGGGATACGGTTCCATGGTGACCTCCCAACCAGTCTGAATGGGGCGGGTTGTCAGCGGGTCGCCCAGCGGGTTGATCCATAGATTCAATTGATACTCTTGGTTTTGGAGTATGTCAATAGTATCTTATTAACATCATATTTTCAACAACCAAGGATATGTTTTTGCATGGTTTGCAGCTTGTAATATCAATTAATTTGGAATCGGTATTTTACGTTTGATACATTGTATTGTTGCCTATCACGGGTCTCAATAATTCTGTCATTAACGTGAAGATCAGCGCGATGCCTTGATTGCCAAATATGCAACAACTAAAACAGTTGACGCACCATGGATGCTCAATTTCAGGATGCGGCAGGGAGCATGTTGCTGTTGTGTTTCCCAGTACAGGCTGCCAATATTTGATGAATGGATGTCTGCAACCAATTGGAACATAGATTACCCAAGATGCCAAGCTGAAAATGATTGACGCCCCGTTGGCACTCATTCTCCCAATGCAGCTGCGAGCATGTCAATGTAGTTTCTCCCCATGAAGGCAGCCACTATCTGATGAATGGATGTCTGCAACCAATCAGCACATAAATTGTCCAAGATGTGAAGCTGAAAATTGTTAACACTCAATTGACGCTCATTTTCAAAATGTTGCGGTGACCGTGTTGCAGTCACTTTTGCCAATAAAAGCTGCCAATACATTGGTTATGCATAACAGCAACTGAATCACTGTGTAATTACCGTACTTACAAAACCACAAATCGTTGACGCTCCATTGACGCTCATTCCCATGATGGGATGGTGACCGTGTTGCTGTCACTCGGCCTATAAATGCTGCCAATATATCGTTTATGCATAACAGTGACCAAATCACTGTGGAATTGCCGTACTTACTAAACCACAAATCGTTTACGCTCTGTTGAAGCTCACTCTCAGAATAGGGCCATGACCCTCTTGATGTCTCTTCTGCCGATGAATGCTGCCAATACATCGATTATGCATAACAGCGACCATATCACTGTGCCACTACTGTACTTACAAAATCACATATCGTTGACACTCCTTTGTCGCTCATTTCGATGTATTGTCCATTCAACATCTGCTGCGATCAATAATAGTTTTCATCATGATTTTAACATCTTGGTAGTCTTTCTGACCGATTGATACTTGGCCCTGTAGAAAAGCCGTGTGCAGTAACATTCGTGCACTGTTCGCTCTCACACTACTAAAATTTATGTATCTTGACAAAAGGTTCATTGTGCCTGGTATACATATGTTTATCAACCGGTATTCACAAGCTACTGCTCACCATTCGCCTATAATATATCTATAACTACAACTCTCGGGCAAGATAAATACCGAAGCTGGTGAAACATTGATGCATTCTGTCCTACCTTGTCTTCACTCCCTTTTTCCTCCTTGTTTCGATTGCATTAGCTGTCATCAACACTTTTTCAGCCTGCCTCTTTGACTTCCTTGTAGGCGGAATCAATCTGCGAACTTTCAGCTCAGCGCTCTCATGCTGCTGTTCCACGCATTCCGGATCCTCAATGCTCTTGTGTTCCTGTATACCACATTCAACGTCTGCCACCCAATTGTCTTTGCTGTCATTTGGATTATCTAAGTCCCCATTGCAGTTATGCCAATCTGCAGTGTCCGAAATACTTTCAGGTCCGCAATCCTCATCACTTTCGACTGGATGTCTGTTGACTCTTTGGATTCAGCGGTCTTTCAATATTTGTCATCAGCCTCCAGGGTAGTGTTCGCAACGGGTACGGGTAACCCGCCTGCGGCCCGGGTGTTGACCGGCTGTTCCCTGCGGTTCAGATTCAGAACTGGCCTGAAACCCGAACGGCATTCGTCTGGGCATGTGGTTTCCCATACCGCACATAGCTGCGCAGGTTTCCGGCCGTGTTAGAACCGAACCGTGGTTCCAAATGTACATTTCCTACAGCTTTGGCTCCAATTAAGTATGTGAGTTCTGATCGTACTGCAACATGATCAGTACGTAGATTATGCAGAATCATGAGCTCATTCACCTCAAGCATTCACATTAGCGATCTGACTGATATTCGTTGGGTAGCTGTGAACACAGTGCCAATTACCAGAGGAATTCCCGGGTTTTCAATCCCGGCTCCACGAATATTGGTCGGATTGCATATCTGAAAGCCGGGGGTGTCATAGCTAGTGAAATTGCACAATCAATGTACTGATCATGTCACAATATGATCAAAACTCAAATACTTATTTGGAGCCAAAGTTGTGAGGTTGAAATGCCGGGTTTTTGGTGGTGAAACCGGCCCAATTGCAACGGTCCGGGTGCTCAGGTGGTAAAAACCGTTGCGGTGGTTTTGTTCTGGTCCCAACCACAACCCGGAACTGTTCTAGCGGGTTGGAACCGTCGCTAACACTACTCCAGGGATGTTCTTTGCACCCAAAGGTGGTAGCAAAGGAGATACTCCTGACGTTGAAAATGCGGCCACAGCATCATGTTGCAAGAGTGACCACGATGCTGTAACCATCTCTTCCGTATCCACAATGTATCCCACCCCAGTCCTCTGCTTGTTTTCGTCACGAGATTTCTTCTGGATTGCACGTAGGTTCTGGCTGCACTGCCTCATCTCCACAATGTCGTGCGCCATGGCCAATCTGTGCAATGTTCTATCATCGGCCTCTTTCTTCATTTCCAAGTCATTTTTTGTCTTCGTTGCATCCAATTCTGGGTCAGCGCCTGCCAAAATATGGTTATTGGCTCCCTGAAAATGACTTACAATGACTTTTTGCGAATGGTTCCACCTGTGGTTTTTGACAGCCTCCTGGCAAAAACATCTTGGCCAAGAGAAAAACTGGCCTCCACTCGAACGCTATGTGGTATGATAGAGAATATGTCGCAGCCCACAATGGAATGAGCTGCGTACCTTGAGTGCGTTTCGTCCTGTAGACGTCACCAGTCGGATATGTCCGGTAACCAACCTGTACTGCTAATCTGTATTCAGTTGGAGTGGTAATCATCGAGATTCCAATTAATCTGCCCCCAGTTCTTTGGTGCATCAGGCGGAGAATTCAACTAGAGCCGTGTGGCGATCAATAGACGTGCTGCGCGATCGATTCCTTCGGGTCTCTTCTCAGCCTTCTTGTCAGGCGTCAAGTATTCTTCATCATTGCTGCAGAGATCATATGGATCAAAGCATGATTGACGGGATCCTGAAGCCGTTGCAGAGAGGATGAAAATGCTGCTCGGGAATGTGTTGTGCTTATTGACTGGCACGTGTCGATGCTTGGCAAAGAATTCATTCTCAATATCCTTCAGAAAAGCCTCTCGGTATTGGGTAGTATAGCATGTCTCGTCCATAGGATGAAAATTCATTCCTTTTTCCCACTTTCTAAAGGATCGCCACTTCCGAAAAAGATCGCGGATATGTGCAGAAATGAGAAGCATGCCCGTCGTTGGAGGCACATCAAGGGTGTATTTGGACAGCTTCTGTCGACCAAACTTCACAGCGAAGAACAAGTCTTCCTTCCATGGGGTCTTCTGCTTAGCCAACGCTCAGATCACACTGTCCATATGATTGAACATCTCATTGTTCACTGCAATATCGTGATGCAAGTTGGCTGTATGCCGCTTTGAGATTCACGGGGTCCAATACCGAAATGGCCTCAATTCTTCCGTGACGTACTCCACAATGGTCCTATCATCTCGAGTTGGGAGAAGTGGCCAGTCATCAGTGAATTGGGGATTTTGCAGCCACTCGGGTGTGATATCCCGTGATCAGACGGTGTGCTCAAGCAACTGCAGTGTTGAGTTCCACTGTGTCATCACATTCAGAATCGGGAGTACCGCGATGTGAACTTTGGGTTTTTGACTGCAATGAACTCGGTTCGACGACCAGGTGTCAGCTTACTCATTTCAGCAATCATTCTTGGCTATATGAAGGTCAATTTCAGGACTTTCAAAATATCATGAAATACGCACTTTCTCTATTATCCTTTGCTAAACCTGGTTTCATGGCCAACACCTTATTGATTCTAGCGTTGCCTTCGTTTCGAAGTCTTTGACTGTTCTCATTGTCTATGCTTTCATTCTCCCCAAATTCCCAATCGCGCTCATGGGCTTCCCAAGACCTGGTGCTGCCTTTCACACCAAGCCTGCTCATGAATGCACCTAAAGCCAGCTGTATAATGTGCGCCAGGCAACATAAGTGGTTCCTTAAAGCAGTCCACTTGATTGATGGGGCCTCGAGTGTTGATTGCACCTCGGGTGTCATTGATGATTTCGAGGAAGCATTATCAGTTGTAATAACAAGCAAACGGCCGATGGTAAGCTCAGAACTATCAACCACGTCCTTGAAATGCATCGCTAGCCTTGCTCCAGTATGTTGGCCCATCCTCTATCATCCTGAATGAGGTTTCGAAAGAGGAAAATGTCAGGTGATCAACCTCATCGAAAGCGCATTGAACTTCACGTAATGCCTAATGTTGATGCATATAGTAAGCAATGACTGACGTTATGGCTAGTTTGTTCGGTGATGTCCATCCATCCAAATCTAAACTACCTTCATTTCGTAATGCCAAGTGCTTCCTATTTGCATCCACGGTCAGTCCATATTCCCTCTGGCAAATGTTGCTGAGGGTTGTAGCGGACGGCAGCACAAGGTCATCGCGTAATGCCCCATAGGACTGTCATAGCTCTAGATTTGATAAAACTTTCCATGGAATATCTGCCGAACCAAATCCTAACATCAGGTAGCGATTCGACGTGTCTTGGTGAAAGTCGGAATTTTCAAAGTCCTTAGTTGCCAGCTTGGAATGTTTTGTCTGTCATTTTGGTCAATATGGATCAACCTGGATGTCAAATATAATCTTCGTCTGTGAACCTACTATTGTGATTCCTCGACTTCCTTGCCTCTACAGAATGGCCAAAGCTGTGTCATCAAGCATCGACAATTCGATTCATTTAACTCTGACTCTGTCGATTTGTTTGACTTTGTGATGTGAGCTTTTGGCAGCAAGTGTTTCCCCATTGAGATGGTCTCATGTTCTGATGGATGGCGAAGAACTCGATGACAAACGATGCAAATTATGCCAGGGTAGGCTATCTGCGCAATTCCGCAGTGTAAATAGAATCGCGACGAAGAGGCATGTCTGGAATCATTCCAAGCAATAGGCCGCATTTAGTCTACATTCATTGAAGCCCACGAAGCATCAAAGATGGTTTGTCAAGTATGGCCTCTCAAATCACCAATAATGACACGTTCATTTTTGGAAGAGATTATAACCTTGAGCAATATGGTGTTCAAAGCTTTTGGATCCAACATGGTGGTAGGAATTAGAAAGCTGGGTAATCCAACCCGAAAGACCGCCAACAGTAACGATACAGTACTGCGCACTGAGTGTGCTTAAATATTCACTCTACAGCTGCCAGCAAAAAAATCATATCTGTGAGACATTGCATGCATTTTTGTGAAGTTGAATACAAGGGCATATTGAAAAGACTGACCGCATAAGACTCAGTTAAGTAACTATGCAATTCAGTTGATTGCTCAGTACCTTGCTGAGCCCCAACAAAAATTGTTGACACTCGGTGGGCACTGAATTGTCAGAGGTGGATTCGATATCATATGCACCAATCTTGACCATAACGGTGGCTGATGAGTCAAGTATAGGATAACCTCGTTCCATAGCCTTTCGATTATCCAAGATGCATGACCAAAAATCGTTGGCACTCCATTGACGCTCATCTGTAAGAGGTGGTACCGATATCGTCAGGAGCATTGTAACCCATACAGGCCGCAGCCGCATTGATGATGAGTCTACGGCGATGTACACCCCTTTGTGTGTCCATGATGTAAGACGAACAATCGTTGATGGTTTGTTGACAATCGTTTTCAGGAGGTGGTAGCGATATCATCGCTAGCATTTTCGCGCATCAAGGCAGGGGATGAGTTGATTACGGGTGAACACCATTCCGTAGCCCATGAACTGTTCACGATGCACAACCAAAGATTGTTGATGCTCCGTTGACACTCATTCTTAGGAGGTGATAGCGATATCATCTCTAGCATTTTTGCCCATTAGGTGGCCGATACATTGGATATGAGTCAACACCAACGCACAGTGCTTTGTGTGTCCATGGTGCAAGACCAGAAATCGTTGACGCTCTGTTGAGGCTGATGTTCAGGAGGTGGTAGCGGTATTGTCGCTGTCATTTGTACACATACTGGCGGCCAACACTTCGATTATAGATTAATATCATCACAGAGTTGTTTCATTATCCACGATGCATCAACAAGAATTGTTGACGCTCCATTGACGTTCAAGTTTAGCCGATAGTAGCGATCTCGACACTAGCATTTTTGTCCATAAAGGTGGCCAGTACTTGGATTATGACTTACAGTGACCATGTCTGTTTTTGATTATCGGACTCACAAGACCGAAAATCGTTGGCGGATCGTTGATGCTCATTACCAGGATGGGTCAACGAGCTTGTCTCTATCCTTTTTACCTATAAAACACGCTAATACAATCGCTTTGGAAGGATGTGACAATGAAGCCGTTTGTTTATGGAAGATATAAGACTAAAAATCGTGGACCCTCCATTGACGCTCCACTGAATGACATAATAACAGTCAGTGGATGCTCCACAATTGTATGTAAAAATGCATATGGTCGTTATTTGCAGCCAATCAATCGTTTCTATGTAAAAACATTTGAATCCAAAAGCTCCCAAGCCTCTCAATTTCTGATCCACCACTAGACACGTTATCTGAGTGATGAATGATGTTGGCCTATCATGTTCCAGCGCTTTCGGACGGCAATTGATCACATACAAATCTGTACACTAGTTTTGGATATAGTTAGCGCGACATCCTCACATTGCCTCATTCAGCTCATTCTCCGGGATTTCCATGACCTACCATGAGGTATTTTCAACATCTTGACCTTGTGCACCAGGTGTGTGCAGAGTGTTATGCGGCTGGATGAGTGATTGTATGCCACATGACAGTTATCATTCATCGCGCTTCTCATGGCACATTGACCGCTTCATCTATAACTCGTATGACATCACTGACCGTTATTTTGTTCGTGAGTTATTGTGTAATTTAGTTTTAATTGTCTAACTTAACCACAACAGGCAGGACAATATCAGGCTCATTGGTCATCAGTTAATGAGATTTGCAGTCTACAACATCGGCATGGCCTATCCGACCCTTGCACATGAATAGACAAATTATCATGTGTCACAACTTGGTCACTGAAATCGAGTAAAAGCTGACACTTAGCAACATAGGTACAGGTATTGCATTTCAAATTGATACAGCATCACAAGTGCAAATATACCTATTCATTGCTCTAGCGATGCAGGAGCTGTCACGATGTCTTCATCGGAATCCCAGTTCTCTATGGCACTCCGCTTGGGACATGATCTGCTGCAGTTAAATCTTACAGGTTGATCATGCTTTACTTGCTGAATTAGTGACCAATCGGGCATCGGGGCGAGCGGCAGGGACAGATTCAGTTTGTGCTTCTGGATTGTCCACGAACCTGGCCACATAGCACTACTCTCTGGTCAACGAGTCACTCGCAGCATGTGCAATCCTCCGGGCACGCTATCAAGAGTCTCCTCAGGCATACCAACTGTTGTCGGAGCAGATGCTGCTGCATCGTCTGGAGTTGCAGGTTCAATGCCTTCCAAAACATTCAATTCCGTTGTCCCGTACTTCTTATCTCTCTCACTGATGTTGTCCACCGCGTGTCCCCAGCCTGCTTGTGTCAATTCGTCAAGTTTCATCTGCATCTGCCGAGGACGCTCCATGCGATACTGTTCAGTTTTAGTGATTCTGCCCATAACCCAGCCGGGTTCGTCATCCTTGCTAAGCTTGCCCAATGCAGGATGTTCTTCATCATCATCCTCCCCTTCCTCATCCTCCCCATGGTTGGAACTTGCATGATCACTCAGACTATATATGATAGCGTTCAACATCTCCTCAAATGTTGTTTCAGGCTTGGTGGTTGTCAATCCTGCCATTTCAGCATTTCTCATGTCATCCTGCTCCTTATTAATTGCTGTCTCTGCGTCTTCAACTCGCTTCCCTGCCACAGCGGTCTCTCTTTCCACATAACCCTCGATCAATATCTTGGTCTCTTCATTGCTCGAGATGTGCATTTCTTGTCGATTCCCCTCGGCAACCTTAGTTTTGGATCGCTAGCGAATCAATGCTCCAAGGGCTCGGACACGGTCGGCTTCCAAGCCGCTCCTTCCATTATTTGCTTGATGACGTTCTCAGGTGGAGGGCTTTGTTGATTTGCCGTATTCGCCTGCCGGTAGTGGTGAAAGATTCCATTTCAGAACATTCCCCATTGCATTTTGTGTTAACTTTGTTGATGGATGTGATGTTGGATGTTGCAAGATAAGGACCACATAGAGGCACGCTGCGTCTTTTATGTTGAGGTTGGTAGTCTTAATTGACCTTAACAAATCAAAATCTGCGTTTTGACAGTCACTATATTGGGAATAGCAATGCTAACCATACATCATGACATAATATTTTGGATCTGTTTCATTTAAGATCCCTGGGATTTCTTGAGACAATGATCAGCAGACGTCCTTTCCAACGAGGAATGTACCTGTTTCATCTCACAAACACGACATATCGGCGGTTGTTCACCGTGATTTATCCCTGCAAACGAAAACAGAACATCGGACCGACTTGCTGCAAATCGCATGACAGTTGGCAATCCATGCAACTGGCAGCTATACGGAACAGGATTCATCTTGTTCAGAATGGGCAAGATGGCTGTTAAGCATGCCATTTTGACTTGTAGCTAACTATATATCCCTGAGGTCTTCCCACTTCACTTCGTTATCTTCTTCCTCAGGACTTCCCACTCCATTTTGTTATTATCTCTTGCCTTCCACAGCAGCAAATCATGGCTCCTCAAACACCTCAGCAAGGTGAGAGTGGAACAGAATCAAGCCGAATGACGGGCACTTCATCCAATATGCCACCTGCTGAGACCCAACTACAACGCAGACACCACGTAGCTCAGCACGATGCTGAAAATGCAGCCATCAAAATCATGACCCTGGACGCACAGTTACATATTATCCATCGAACAGGACGCAGCGAGAACACGAAGCAGCACATGAGTCGATGTCAGTATAGTCAAATCGAGTTAGACTGCAGTCAAGTACTTGTATATCCTGCACCGGGTGTATATAGAGAACTGAGTGACCAATTCATACCTGCCCGTGATAGGAAACCTCCATGGTCGAGCAAGGCAGTTGTCAGCACAGTCTGCGAAATCGAACATCATGATATTGGCAGCTCTGGGATTATCGCGGACAAAGTTATTGATCAGAATCCCCGAGAGTAGACCAAATGTGGTTTGACCACGTTAGTGGATGCTACAGAAGCGTATAAGGTTGAGGTACTTGCCAAATCTGATATGTAGATGCACTGACTAATTTCTTGTAGGTTTTCAATATGTCTGCAACTATGGCGAGGCAAGGAGGTCAGGTACAGGTAGAATAGTCTGACATGCGCCTGGCCTTGAATATGGCTCAAATGGCCAGTGGGGGGATTTCGCCAGCCGCAATGCAGGGAACACAATTCCAAATCAAGAAACCTCTGGCTGGAGTCTGAGATCAGAAGAAATGGCGAGTTGAGTTTCCTGGAATTACAAATGTGATGGCTGCAATTGAAAGACACCGGCTATGCTGCAGGAAAATCAGACTGACAGCTGCCGTTCTTGCTAGGATGGGACGTCACAGAATCCCCCGACACACTGGAGACACAATTGCATGGCTGCACCTCCACCGGAGCGACCCAGACTGCCGACAACAGAACTGACTCCACATCCATCCGAAATGCCATTTGTTCCACCTGCTAACAATCAGGCAGCTTACATATTCGAAATCGAAGGTGTGCCACCTGGATATGTGTCTATACATACTCCTTTTCCCAGTGCTGAATTTTTAATCTTGACTCATATGCCAAGTATCGCAAGCATGATAAAGATTTCGATCCAGATTCACTGACTGATGAAGGAACATCCCCTGGTTAGTACACTATCTGCGGGGTGGTAATGCATAGTGTTAGCAATGGTTCTGGACCGTCACTTGGGGTCCGGTTCCGGGTCCAAACCGAACTGTTGCTAAATTGGCGGTCCGAGTCGTCAATAAACCCGAACTGCCCACTCGGGTACGGTTCCATGGTAAACCCCCAACCCGTTTGAATTGGGCGGGTTGTCAGCGGGTCGCACAGCGGGTCCATCCATAGATTCATATAAGGCTTTTGTATTTGCAGTGTGTTAATAGTATCTTATCAAAATGAAGTTTTCAGCAACCATTAATGAGCTTTTGCTTGTTGAGCAGTTTGCAATATCGATTAATTTGGTATCTGTGTTTCACCTTCAATATATGGTATTTTTGGCTAGAAAGGCAGTCAATAATACAGTTATGCACGCGAAAATCCGCGCGATGCATTGATCAAGCAATATGCAAGTCCTTAAACTGTTGACGCTGCGTTGACGCTCATTTTCAGGATGCTGCAGGGAGCATTTGGCTGTTGCTTTTGCCAGTAAAGGCTGCCAATAGCACATAAATGGATGGCTGCAACCAGTCGGAACATAACTTACTCAAGATGCAAAGCTAAAAATAGTTGACACTCCGTTGACGCTCATGCTAAGAATGGGGCGGTGACCGTGTTGCTATCTCTTTTGCCAATAGAAGCAGCAAATACATCCGTTATGCATAACATCGACTAAGTCACTGGTGAATTACTGTACATACAAGACCACAAATCGTTGACGCTCCGTTGACGCTCATTTTAATGTATTGTCCATTCATCATCTGCTGCCGCCCATAATTGTTTTCATCCTCATTTGACTGTACCGGTTGGCATTCTGCTTGATTGAGACTCAACCCTGTGGCAAAGCCGAGCGGCGTCATTATCTTGCACTGTTCACTCTCACACCACTAAAAACGATGTATCATGCCAAAAGATTCATTGCGCCTGCTATACATCTATCTATGAACAGATATTCACAAGCTACTTACCATTCACCCATAATATATCTCTAACTGAAACTCTCGGTCAAGCTA
>Ga0307512_10001852_pt1 | contig 28402 bp, 20 predicted proteins | sample 14_EM_MG_FD_200267 | JGI IMG/M metagenome (GOLD analysis project Ga0307512, IMG submission 200267) | Populus trichocarpa ectomycorrhiza microbial communities from riparian zone in the Pacific Northwest, United States - 14_EM | ecosystem: Host-associated > Plants > Roots > Unclassified | place... | reverse complement strand
ATGACTGATTGCGATTGCGGAAGCAAGGCGGAAATAGAAAAAAAAAAAGGGAATCAAATCATCAAGGAGGGGAAGGGACAGCCCGTAACGGGTAGATAAGGCAAATCTTAACCAGCCCTTCGTCCCCTCAGCCCCTTCCCCGTCCCCATCGCAGGGCGCGGGGAGGTCGGTAGCTATCTCTTGAGTTTTGGACTAGGCTTTCTAGGTATCATATGACCATGACTCCGGAATCAATAGGAAACCGATTCTCCAGCAGAAATCCACCGATGCCGTTGGCCTATGATGCACGATGCGTGATGATGCGCGGATGGCCGCGCCACCAATTTTGCGGATGCTTAGATTCTACGGGTTCTAGACTGGTGTATGATGTACTGTGTGATCCCAGCGTGCGGGCGTGTGGGGCTTTTGCCCTTGGCGCAGGCACAGAGTTGCGATAGGATGGGAATGTCGCCCATCCCTACTGTCGAGATCGGTGGCGGATAACTCTTATTTCCCACCGCAACGCGTCAGAGATACGAGAAAATCATGTTGAGAGATTAAAACAGGCAGGATTAAGTACTACATCATCGAGGGTAATACACGTGGAGAGCGAGGCGTACGCGGCTGCATGAACGTAGGGCGTAAAAAGACAGTAGTGCGCGAACGATAGGAGAGCATTTAGAAGTGAGAGAATGAGGAGATTAGCGAATGAGTGAAAGAACAATACAGTAACAGACGACGCCTCGCGTGATCGTGAATAAATGGAGAGATGAGAGGAAACGAATAATTGCTACGGTGCGTTATATGGACGGGGATGATGCGGCAAGGACAGAAAACACGATCCAAGGGTGCGGCCAAGCGCGGGGAGAAAGTGAAATAGATAGAAGTCACCAATTACAAGGCCGAGCCTTGGAAAACAATTAAACTGGATAAAATACTCACAGTATCGTATGTTATGCATTATCGACAATTGAGGACCACAAAGAGACAGATGCAAGCAAATTAAGGGGGTGATATATGATAGGAAAATTAATTACGGATTGTCCTAGAAATTAGAGTACTCTTCGTGTTGGGGATTGAGTTGAATTGCACTTGAGGTTCACATGACAACTTGTTGTGGCTCGCCGTGGTTGGTGAAGTAGTCGGATGCAACGTGAGCTTGGTAGAACGGCTCATGCTGGGAGAAGGTGGTCGCCGGAAGGGTGGACGACGACTCCGCCAGATACATACCATCGTAGGAGCTTGGCTCGCCTGCATTCTGAAGTCCAAAGCCCATGGAAGGCGTGGTGATCGAGGCGAAGCCTACGGACTCCTGCACGGATTCATCTGCAGCACGTGGGATCTGTGACTGGTGCAACGGCGTCGGCTCCAAAGGGATGTGATAGCCTGCGGGACTCGAACGGGTCGAGCTGTTGGACGCATGCCCAGAAGCCAGTGCGTTCGCGTATGGGTGGTAGCCTCTGGGGACAGGGCTAGCTGAGCGATAATCAGACATGGACGCCGCGGTCACTGGCCGTCTGATAAGCTCCCCATTCTGAACAACTGATGGGGTTACGCTGCGATGACGCCTGATGGGACCAGATCCCAATGGTTGCGAGTGTTCCAAGCTCTGGGAATACACAGATGGCTGATCGAACCCGGACTTGTGCGGTGGCGCGGAGATGGGAGTATACGAGCTAGCCACGCTGCCGGGGTGCGAATTGTAATGTGCTGACGAACCGTTGATCTGTTGCGCCACCTGCGCAGGTGATGCGTCCGGACTGCGGAATCCCGGGCTCGGAAGAGGAGTGGTCCGCATGCTCCAGGGTGATGACGTGCCCGCAGCGTGATAACCGCTTTGCTCTCGCATGCTTGGCTGTGCGAACTGGACATTGGGCATGGATGACGAGAAGATTTCGTGGGATGTTCCGTGTACACCTGTCGTCACGCCAGGAAGAAGGCCTTCCTCGGGAAGTTCACCCTGCACCTCGACCTCAACTAGTCGGGCGTTGGCGTAGGCTGCAAAGTCACTATCGTCACCGTCCAAAAGGCCATCGTTGTCCGCATCGGACTCCTCGCCATATAATGCCGGCTCATAGGACATGGGGCCTGTCTCCGTTGAACGAGCATGAATGCGCTGGTGTTGAGTAAGATTATCTGAGCGAGAGAAACGCTTGCGGCAGACGGGACACTGGAACGGGCGCTCCATGGTGTGCGTGCGCATATGTCGCTTAAGATGCTCGAGGCGCTTGAACAGACGACCACATGAGAAGAGTGGGCACGAAAACGCCTTCACTTTTTGCGATGGTGCGGGGAGGCTAGAAGATGAGTGGGAGGCAGAACCATCGGAGTACACGTAAGGTGATGGCCTCGAGGTGGGGAATCCCTGCAGCTGAGATGTGTGACCAATGGTTGCCCGCGGTGGCTCATACAATGGATATGTATTCTGCCTTTGAGGATGACGCGAAATCCCATCAACATCTGAAGGAGTGCCGAAGCCGTTGGTCGTGGTGTTAGAGGCGCCCATGATGAGTAAGTTCTCCGGAAAACTAGATGACCCCGCACGATGTCCATGTCCGACCGAAAATCCGAGACGGCGGTTAGCCTGGTTAAGGAAAGCATCTGAAGCGTTCTTGCCCATGCCCAATCTGTGCCCGATACTTGGCGCAACCTGGTTCTCATCCACTGTCTGTCGGACACTGCCACCACTTGAGGCATTGTCGGAAATTTCCTCGGAGGACTTCCGGGTTATCTTGGGCTGGCGACGGCGTCTGCGCTTGTAGGTGGGGGAGCCCTCAGGCAAACAGAACATTGACAAGAACGCTGCGTTGGGACGTGGGCGAGCGTCTTCACCAGAGCGCTCATCGGATGATGAGGAACCATCTTCGCGGGAGCGGCCCACTATTGAGTCCGCAGGATTGATCATCTTGTTCACGGCGCCCGTATCAGGACCATCGGAACAATGAGCATCCTCGTCGTCTGCGTCACCCTTCTGTGCCCTGCTGAACTGATCGTAGAGGGAGCGCTTGGGGTCATAGGTGAAGGACATCGCAGGCTCGCCAGTGACCACGGTAGTAGGCTCTTGGCCCATCTTCTCTCGCTTCAGATCGCGCTCAAGCGCATCGAGGAAGAGTCTGTCATGAGGAACGGAGAACCTAGGAAGCATAAGCAAGACGACGGGGTGGAATACGGGGAGATCGCCATACCAGTAGAAGACCTTTTGTTTCTTCTGTGTGCGAATACACTGATACTTAAACAAGAGGTCAAGGAAAGGTGACTAAGAAAGAAACGTATCAGGTCAGGTCGGCGAGGAACAAAACTTGGGGGGGCAGACCTTCGGTTCTTCCAAAGATGCGTCGACGCCAGGCTTGAGATTTCTCAGGTCGCTAAAGACGCCTTCTTCAAACTTCTTCATGTTCTTTACGGGCCGGCCAAAGGCCTCGAATCTAAACACGAGGGCACGTACAATGTCCGTACCCGTGATATGATAGAGGCCGTTCCAGAGGACGCAGGTGACATATTCCTGATTAGGAAGGAGGAAACGATTGAGCGCGGGATGAGCGGCGTTCGGGTGCGTGGGGTGTTCGGCGTTCATGTCTGGAATTGTGGTGCAGCCGGACCAGGCTGAAGGTGCCGTGGCCAAGAAAAATTTGAGTCGGTCGAGATTAGCTAATCGTTCCTGCTCCTGGTGGGTCAGCGGGCGTGAAAGTCCGCCATCCTGAGTGTTCTGGAAACCGTGGATAGAAGAGGAAGGAAGGTCGGAGATGTTGGACAGAAGGACGAGATCCTGGTCTTCATCGTCGAGCGGCGCTGGAGTCATCGTGGACATCCGAATGTCAGGTGCTTGGATAGGTTCTGAAGGTAGAGAGTGGGATCGATAGTGGTGAGACGTGTGGACAAAGTTGTCGGAAGCGAAAAGTGCGGAGGAAGGGATGTCAGAAGACTGGTGAGGGTAGTGGGGATATGTGGGATGAGAGATATAGTGCATATGAGAGGACGATGATGCTGAGGGGACGTCCATGATTAGGAAAGAGTAGATTGGAGCGAGCAGAGATTAATGCCCAGGAAGGGTGTGTGTATTCGTGGGGAGGTAAGATAGATCACTGGAACTATATGCTAGACGGGAGAGAGGGGGGATCAGATTGGCGGTTGTGGAATATATGCGGTGGGCACTTACCAGACACCGCCTGGTGAGGGGAGGGGATTAAGCGGCGGTGGTGGGCAACGGGGAGATGGATGCCCAAGGCTGTACAGAGGGATGAACAGCAGGAGCGATGTAAGGTGGGAGGGGGAAGAGGGAAAGGGCGGGGAAGAAGAAAGGAAAGGGAAAAGGGGAGGGGAAAGAAATTAAGGAAGACGGGACGTCGAGCCGCTCCTGATATAAAGGAGTGCGCGGCGTTTATGGTAAGAGACGGACAGGGAGCAGGGAAAGGGAAGGACCGTCTCGCGAACCGAGCCAGCGAATCCATATTCTCGACCTTTTTCAAAAAAATATTCCTTTTTATTTATTTATTTAGTTCTTTATTTATTTATTTACAATCTTTTCGATGTCAATTTCGTTTAAACTCCGCCGATAGCCGCCCAAAGCCAGCTCATGGGCACCCCGCTCCTCTCTTCCCCTCCTCCCGGCGCCGGGCCATATCCTCACCCGGCCTTGACCTGCAAGGATCCCACCCGCTTGACGAACCCCTTGTCCCCTTCCCTCAGCCTCCCTCAGCCTCCCATGCCTTGTCCCTCTCACTCGCCATTCCTCGTGTTCTCCACCAAATTACCGCCCATACATCTAATGGAGTTACCAGATCTGTTCTTTGATCACCCATCATCTCCCATTGGCGCCCACATCAGCCGCTTCTCATTTCGTCCCGGCTTAGCAGGGCACCTCGGCATTGTCCTGTGTAGCCAATCCATGGTACTGTACATACTGTACGCCTGTCTCTGTCTCGATCTCTTTCCCACCTATAAACCTGTCGTCGAATACACTTTCACCCAAATCCTCCTCACCAGCAGTCCTCCTTGTTATCCACACCTTAGCAACCTCATCATCGCCAATACAGTCGCTTCGCCACCCAACCCATGTTGACTTTGATTGTCGTTGGCCGCTAATTGTCTTGACTGCAGAACCACATCATAAGACCTTTTCTTCACGGCACGGCCCTCCCTTTCAACCGACATCAATGCAGGCCGCTGCCTCGTTCCGTAGCATCTGCGTTCTCTGGCAACTACTTATTGTCTGCCGTTCTCATGCCTTTTTCGGTCTCTTCGCATGAAATTTGTGTCCAATTAGTTGGTCGACGCTTCCTGTACATGTTCCGCGTTACATTCGATACCATTCCTGTCTTTCCCTATGGACCACATTCATGCCGAGACAATTGCGACGTGACACCTTCAGAGCAAGCCAAAGATAGAGCTACACATATCTAGAGCTGAGATCTCCGCATATAAGCTGTCACTCCGTCTGTTGCCGTTTATATGGAACACCATATAGCACAACAAAGGTTTAATGGACGGACATATGGACATTCACCTTTGTCCCAATCCCGGCGGGACTTGATGATGTGATCCCTCAACGACGGGCCCGAGCGTCCACCCTAATTATGAGACCTACATCTCTCGCCCGGACGTCAACCCTCTTTTTAACCCACAATGCCTAGCTCTTGAAAATCGTTACTCCGCATACAAACACGCACCCTCCCTGCGATCTTACGAGTCGCGCTGGCCGCCGCCACTCAAGGTCCGGTGACGGGTCTGCAGCCGTGCCAGCGGCGCCGCAGTAATGCACAATCTCCTCTGGATGACTCGGCTATCCCCCTCGCTCCTTTAGGCGAATGAGTGGGATCGCTGCAGACGATCTGCAACAGACACTACGAAATCTGTCCTCCATTTAGCAAGACGCAAGACCTGTCACTGAATTTGCTTGCCCTTCCCCCTTACGTCCGCGGAAAGCGCCTGAATGGTTACTCCAAGTCCTTTTGCTGATGACGCGGAACCCCCGCGATGCACCTTGTAAGTCTGTCCCAAAAGATTACATGCGTTGCGTATACAGTCCGTCGTGGCGAATTATGCCCTGCGGCCGCCGAAGACGCGGGCTTACCGGAGAATGGAGACTGTCAAATTCGTGTCGTCCGCGGATACACGTACGTATTTTTTGCTGTATTTTTAAGAAAATCAGACGTCGAGCCATTTTAACGCATATGCGCGAACGCGAATATGCGTTCAACCACCATTTTATTCTGCAGTTGCGAAAGCAATCGCCCAAATATCGAAATATCCAATCGTCAGTCCCACGTGCTATCCTTTCCGTCATCTAGCTTTTCCGATTTTCCTGCTCCTATCTACTCAATTTCCAATGCAAATCCCCCTTGGCCAGTGTCACCTGTTCCTTGGGCCCCTAATCGGAGAAATACCCTATGGGTCGTAGCTTTCCTATCCCCAATTCACCCCCTCCGCAATCGACGGGGACTTGAATGTCGCCAGAGCCCAAGTGCTTGTGGTAAATGGCACGACCGCGGGTTTACGGCCAAGGACGCGCAGTCGCGTGCGCCTAGATGATGGGATGTCCCTGGGGGCTGTGCCTCCCGTCAATCCGAGACGTTCGGAATATGAGGCCTAGTCCATGCCATAACTTGGCACCATCTGTAAGACCTTGCGAGGCGGGCCACAGAATCAGTGGTATGAAGGTAGTGGACTTACTCCTTCGTCATCGTCTAATCCCATTCCTGCTGCCGGGGTAAGCCCTTATGTCCCATCCCGATCTCACGAACAAAGGCAGCTAGTGATATACCGCAACGGGAGACCCCGAGGAGCTGAGGGCCAGGCTAGCGACTGTAGTTCAGTCGATCCTGGTCCCCCCCTCCCCCCTTTCTTGCTATCACTCGACAACAAAAACTTGACATACGTCGTGCAGGACATGAGGCTGCAGAACAATAGCTTCTGCCGCTACGGCTTATCAACGGCCTCCCGGTCGCCAATTGTATCTGCCCACTGTTTCCCTTATAAGTGGCAAGCACGGCGGCTAGTTGCGGCTCGTGGGGGGCGACCTCATCCAAGGTATCGTTGGAACCCCTTGAAAGGATAATAACGGGCTCCAAGTCATGCGCACGCCTCAATCCCTTTGCGCCCGAAGTGCTCGGCGTAGCGTTTCATAAATCAACACACTATAGCTGCCGTACAGCGAGGATCAAACTCAAGACGCGCATCAATGCCGGAACTCTCCTCATGCCTCCCGTAAACCGTGTGCTCACGTTACGAAACCGCCCCCTCCCGCCGTCTGCCTGTTCGGGTCGAAGCGAGGCATTCATTGGCCAGAGGGCAAGAGTAGGCGCACGAAGCGCCGGCTCCGCGGCTCTACTGCCATAACTGACGCTGATGGATCGCCGTGTGGCGTGATTGTGCAGATGATGGGGGTAGGGCACGGTATTGTAGCCGTGCCAAATTTGATCGAGGAACCCCAAGGGCAGCGAACGCGAACTCAATACAGTCCCTTTAGTGATTTCTGTGGGTTCCCAAGGGAACAAGCAGAGGGAAACCACCCAGTCCACCCATCACATCGTTAATACAACTCCTTGCGCCAAGCTCTGGACCGAGTTAGAAACAATCGCGCGGTCGGTTCGAGGGTCAAGATCATCATCATCCCATTCGCGTCGCGTCGCGTAGCACCCATGCAAACACACAAACGACGACACTTCTTTCCCTTCATTCATTTGTATGGTCCGTGCGGCAAGCAAAATTAAGAATCAAACAAACTTCTCGGGGAAGGTTTGATCTAGGATCGAGGCCACGGTTCGCGAAGCACCTCGCTTTACCGACGGATAAGATACGTACAGTTAACTGGCATTGAGACGAGTTGGCCGCGGAGGGCGGGCTCCACACGCCGTGTCGCTGTAGACGAAGAGCCGCATCCGCACCACCCTTCCTGCCCCCCCGCCCCGAGGGGCGCTCGCGCCGCTCGTTTGCTGTAATGCGCCACATGGTGGAGAGATAGTCGAAAACTTTAGTCGAAGTAGTCGAAATAGGATGATAAGTGGGGCCATGTGGTAGGACGCCGAGGGTCCTGGATCCGCGGTCGTTGAGTTGAGCTTCGCAATTGGAGCCTGGAGACGCTTTGGATTGGATTGGGGAGACATCTTCAATTGTCTCCAACCACCGGAAGCGAACATATATCCATTTCATTCATACAGCCAACTCTGCGCCGACTAATCAAGATTTGGATTTTGCCCTGAAAGGGCGCGATACAGTACTGTACAGTATCTGTATCAACTAGGGTGAAATTCCCCTTCCCCTTCCCGAACTCGCGTCATCAATCAAGCGTGTTCATCTTTTTGTTTGCTTGTTTGGTCATTTCATTTTGATATTCGATTACTTGTAATTATTTGTGGTCGTCACCGTATTTGGCAAGTCAAAAGAAACAAGCGCTAGTCCATCGATGAAAATGTGCCCTTTTTTTAATTTTTTTTTCTGATGCTGATCGATGGTGATCACGATACGTACTCCTAGTGCCAATACCTTAGGAACCACTACAAGCCACCTCACGCTTGTAAAGGTGTGTGTGGTGGGAGCGAGAGGAAAGGAAGTTGTACAACTTCCTTATTTTCCGGCCACTGCCGTTCCGCGTTGCACCGCACCCTGAACAACCTAACTGATCGGCTCCTTGGTAAATTTGGCGGCCTTTGTCTGTGACCGACATTCTCAAATTCGGCACATACGGCTGCTGTACAATTTACACAGATGGATTGGGACATTATTGTACTGTACTGTACTGAGTCTGAGTCTGGAGTGCCCTATCTTGCCCCGCACCGCCTCATCCGAAGGGGGAGGCGCCCGATCAAAAAATGCGATCACTACTTGTTACTATCATCAGCCACACGGACGCCATGCCGATGCGGCAAGGTGCGCAAGAATACCCAAATACCATCACTTTCTCTTCTCCAAAGGTCAAAGGGTCATCATAGGTAACGACGATTTGCGTAATATCAGCCAGTGAGCCCACCAACCCTCCAGCCATCGGCAAAACTGTTGGCCCGTTGATTCCCATTTGTGTTCGGCGGCGCAGGTGCGCCAAGAACCTTACAGTGGGGCTTTTTTTTTCTTTCTTGGTCTCATAGCCCGTTTTCATTAGGAATCTGGGTGTGCGGAATCCGGTGATAAAGCACCTCCCCCGGTGAGCTCGGGCCAGAAGCACCGGCTTGGTAGTACAGCGGTCGTACAGCGTCAGTCAGCATAACCAATGCATCATCAATAAGCAACGCATTCAATAGCATGTTTACTTGTCAGCAAACTCCTCACCTCTGAAGGGCGAGGCGCCAGTGGTGAGGCAGTGCAAAGAAAAAATCGGTTACCGTATGTACCTGTTGTGCCTATTGGTATAGCAAGTTCACCCACGCGGCGTTGGCCTGACCACATATACTGTGCACAAACTGGCTGGCGAGGAACCTTAAGAGGTTTGAAGGATACGGAAGATTTTTTTTTGTGTAATCACAATACTGTACATTTAACGAGCGCTTATGAGATCAAAAATGTGTCGCGGGAGGCGAAACCACCCGGACGAATTTGCACTTTGGTGTCTCTCGCTATCTGGGCGTCTTTAGCATGCTGCACTGTACGGGTACAGCAGGACTGCGATTACGTCAAAGTGATCGCAGTTCCATAGTTACCACTACCAAAGATTGACGATGCAGATTGATCTGTCCAATACCTTCCCACAACTTAAACTCGAAGTGAGCTGGCACCGTGCCAAATGCCGCGCCAGTGGTAAGCGGGCAATGCCCAGGGACCCTAGAAAGTGGTGAAGCATACTGATTGCTTCTGCCATTGGGAGCGGGAGCTGACCATCGAAGAGGACAATACTTTTCCTGATAGTCGGCGGAGATCCCAACGGCAGTGAAATTGCCACAGGAATGCTTGGACCAACAAAAAGCAATGCTTTGGCGCGGACCTCATCTTAGCTGAAAATCCTAAAAAAAAAATTATGGCTGTCCATGAGGCCCCCTTCCTCATCGGGTTTCGAGGTTCAAGGAAGCGTTAAGCTCGACCGGCAATATTAATGTCACTCGATCGGCTCAGTACGTAGCGAGATTGACGTACCTAATGTGCCTTGGTAAGTATAATTTTTTTTATTGATGTTGATAAACATACGTGAGGTCTCGCGTGCAAATGTCACGATCCACATGTTGTACTCGAGCACTAGCTCGGAAATGGGAAGGGAAAAAAAAAAGAGGGTGAATGCGAGCGCAGAATAGCGACGCCGGTCAGGGAAGTCCGTGCGGCGCAAGGTGGTGGGCAGGGGCAGCGAGGTCATCGGACGGGCACGAATTTTGAATTTCGCTGAAAGTGCGGGGCTCGGTACTTTGAGCGTCAGACCGTGAAGTGCCTGGTGCCCGACGCGGATGGTAGGGGTGAAGGGGAAGGATGCGGCGGTGGCGCCGTCTCTGTGTTGAGTTAGTGTAGAATGTTATGGAGCAGATGTCCATGTGGGCACACCGTACTGTACCACGCAGGTTGGCTTCCCTCTTCAAAGCTTCAACCATATAACCGGATGATAGGTTATACGGGTGGCGTAGTTATTTGATGTGCATGCATGCGCAGCAGTGGTACAAATGTCTTGTCATTGCGAGCCAAGCCAAGAAGATGAGGTATGTCAAGGGAGGATTAAAGAAAATCCGACGGCAATTTTGAATACTGGGAATGGGACGACGGGCCAGAAAACTGTTGTCAATGGAGGTGGATGTGGCTGGGCAATTAAGCGAAAAGAGCGAAGATATTTTTCATGCGATAACGACTTATCTCTGGATATCTGTTAAAGTTAAATTGTTCAACCTAAAATCCGATAAGGTCTGTTAACCCCTCCCACACTGCAGCCACCAGCGTGAGGCCTGGCAAGGTCCCAGGCGCTAAGCCACCACCAAAGCTTACGATGTCTATTGTCAACGAGGTGATCCATTAATTTGCCGTGCATTCTGAGCAGATTTGGGGGCTCCACCCACTTTCCCTGAACCCTCTCTGCTTCTGAGTAAGTTACCACCACCCTCCGGGGTATGCACGCTGGTCAACCTACCCCACTGTAGTGTGGCAATCACATGCCGTTGTCCGTTGGCAGGCACTGCACCCAGCGTATTGGTAAGAAGCGAGATGTCGGAGTCTTCACGGGCAACCGTCGTTTAAAGTGTCGATTCAGTAGAAGGTTCGCTCTCTCAAAGTCCGTAAAGGTCATGGAAGTGATGGTGGCGCTCTCTTCATTCAGGTGTTTGCCGATTGGGCTCGGTGAGGCGTGACCGAGAACCGGCCGTTGATGTTCGTGCGCGCAACGTCGCGATGCGACGATCGCTATCCAGGTCACATTTTCCGGGAAAGCAACGCGTGGGGGTGGATCCTGAGTGGAGAACGTGGCCCGCTACTGGCCCGCTCGCGTAATTGGGATGTGTAGTACCCGTCACTCACCATCGAACTTCTGACCGAATTTGACAAACTTCGACTTACACGGCGCACCCTTTACACCGTCTAGTCATCATTTTTTTCTCAACTCCGTGTTATACCGTGCCCGCATCAGATGACATAGGCTGGTGGCCCTTCAGCTGGAACTCGTTTATAATGGTGATCCGTTGAATCTCCGGATGGTTTGAATTCCCAGCTGCTGCACATCGCGTATCGCATTGTTCGCTGCATTGCAATAAGGTTACGTTCCTTTAGAACGCGTATGCCATCTATTCGGATCATGCTAAAATGCTTCATGACAGGTTGGAAAACAGAGCCCGTAAGCGCCTGGTACGTTTACTCATCATGCTGTAAGAGGCATAATTCTCAGTTCAATTCCGGGCTCAAAAACTTTCATTGACGTTGGTTCTCAAGCACTGAATGTGTTCAACTTCGGCGGGAAGGTGTCAGATCCAAATGGCCAAAATTCTGCCCCCGCTGGACGATTTGGTCATCGAAGTCGAACTTCGGACGTGGTCCGTCCGCAAACTCAACTGGTACTGTATGACGTAGACATGTTCTATCACCCCCCCCCCCCCCCTTCTAGTTCCTTTCAAACCCAGGACGGCTACTCCTGCGGGTGATTATACGGCCTCCTGGTGTGTGTTGTACGTCATTGTTTCCTGTTGCATCACTGTCGCTTATCTTACTTAGCCATAACACTATAAACGGTCAGTCTTGGTTGAAGCTGCGGAATGAGCGGCATGGCCACCTGTGGCAAGTATGTCGTTTATTATCCGTCGACTATGCTGATTCGGATATACTTATCTCTTCTCTCACCCTCTCTCTTGTTTGCTCCTCATGCCCAAAAATACATTAAAACGACTTCCATTGCCTTGATATAATGGTCATCAAGAACAAGCCATCAGAAATTAGTGAGCAGGGGATGTTCCTCCCACTCATGGAGGAAACTACGCAACATTGGTGTCGTACCCCCTAATAAGCCCCTCAATATGACCCAAGGTCACCTTCGACGTTCTGGTGCGCACAGTTAGGGTCCCCCTTCTACGCTTAATCATTTATCAATTGGCGGTTGCGGTCTGGTCTTCGTCTCCAGGTCTCCAGGTCTCTACATGTCGATGATAGATATGGATTCGCCAAGTCTTCTTGATAACCTTGCTCGATATCCCCTATGCCCTGAGCATGTGTATAACAAATACACATTGAGCCTCTCTATGAGGCGGTAGCTGACGCTGACAGGTTATCATCTTTCCGCACGGCGCCCTCTCACGGTTTCCACTGCGACGTTTGGTGCTGGACATGAGGTCATGCACCAAAGCTGAGAACCACACATCCCCGAAATGACGCACGTCCCCGCGGATTACGATTGTCACCGCCTTCAGGCAGGCTACCGTTTCTGTTTCGGTCAGTATCACGATTTTGATGTTATCGGACACAACGTCGTGCCTTCATGATGCCAAGTCCGGCGGCCATGCATTCATGGCACCCTCACGAGCATTGCCCTTACCGCCTCTTCACTTGGCGTTTCGGGCACCTGCGCTCGAATTGGCAAGGGGTAAACGAATCCAAGCGGTTATCACCGCAACGCCGTGAACATTCCGCGCAGGATGGAAGTTTAATTTTGGCACGCTTGGCGTCGCTGTAAATCGGTTTATCCTTCTACTTGTGCTGTAGCACACACACTCGAGCGACCGGACGCCCACACATCGTGACAACCTTCTGTTGGGTCCCTTTTTGGATCCATGGTTACCCGCCCCGCACCCGCATGCAGGAAATTGAAAAGGGACAAGCTGGACATTACCGTTGGTCGTTCGGTTCGGACAAATGCGGGAGGTGGCACGAGATGGCCCGTATGGAAAAGCGCAGCCTGAGGGTAATTATATTTATACGGGCGTTCAAATTCGGCCCAAGCACATGGTACACAACATCATCGTAGACGGGCCCTGGAGAACTTGAATTGGATACTATGAATGGCACTGTAGTCAAATATCTTGACCCATTCGGTCAGGTCGGAGGAGAACTCGCGATACGTTGAACAGTACCTACGGGGTACTAAGTCCGCCGGCGGCGCGCTCGCATCGAAATTCGCTACCTTCCGACACAGCGGACTCGGAAACGCGCCATTTTGTGTGCCGAATCGAGATTAAGATATAGAGCAAGCCGTCGTTTGCATGTGACATTCATGTGTTCTCCCATTGCTACTGCACCTTGATAGCCTTGGACTTTTGAAATCATAACACGCGATGGTGTATGTCCGTCGTCCATCATCACCACGTATCATGAGGACGAATCGCGTTCAGGAGGGCTATTATTAGGAATCAGATCACGTTCAAGCTCAGGCGCTCAAAGACAGGCGCTCAAACAGAAAGCGCGTCTATGCTAACCCCACCTGCCCGACTCCGACTCTAACTCTGCTCTTGGGGAGTCAAGTTGCCTTTCTGTCGGCGAGGGAGAACATACAATGGCACGTCCAGGACACCTCTGCTACAAGAGTCTCGATAAGGATGACCTGTCCTACTCTGCTTTGGGTTAAGACTATCAGCAGACCCGCAGACTTGTCAGTGTCATGTCATGTACGACAGATACGCCGTCGCACTGTTCGCTCCTGTTCCCCCTCGATTTCCTCTTTCCTTCTGCACAGGGCCCAAAGGGTTCTCTCTCTTCCCCGTCCACACCCTCAAGGGAGCCATGTCTATCCACCTGCCAACATCGCCAGCTACGACTGCAGTCTTCTACATGCCTCTGATCCGATCATGGGGAAATCTCACTCCCGAGACCCCTTATCGGTAGTAGGGTCCTTATAATCGAATCCCCCACAACCACAGCTCTACACAACACCAGTAGACAAACTGGTACGTGGCCCAACCAATCCCCTTTCTCGAAATCAGTAAACTGAGTGCGATCACGATCTACTACCCATTTTCTTTTCGCTGTTCCCCGCCAGCCTGATCCGAGCACGGCCGGCTACAGCCCCGGTTCTGTGAGTTACGCCCGCAAAGACGAATCGGCGGCGTCGAAGGGCCACGAGGTCGTCGTCGCGAGGGTACCGTGGTACCGCACGCGCAGAGGCATAACCAACACCGTCGCAATCACCACTGTGATCATCTGCGCCGTGGTCGGGGGCGCCGTCGGCGGCACGCACCACAGCTTGAAACGCCAGAGCGACACGTCGGGTGAACAGAGCACTGGCAACACCACACAGCAGGGCCAGCAATCTAACGGGGTTGGCGCCACCCCCACTTCCTCATCCTTTAGCGGTGGTAGTGTTACGTCCAATACCGCCGGCCCCACCACCAGCACCTCCAGTACTACCTCTGCCGATGCCCCCAATAGTACACCCCTCACACTAAATCCTACGGCGTAGTAGGCGCTGGCTAGACCTCGAAGATGTTTGCGGTAAATCCAGCTCCATTTCTCGAGGAGTCACGAGTTACGGTGACCGATATGTCGTTCAGAGGAGAACGCGACTCGAACAAACTAGTGATGCAGGACTCGTACAGGGTAATTCTCTCGGCAACGCACTCGCATACTGACATGATGGAGTGTTATTTGTACTGTATGAAAGAAAAAAGAGGTTAAGATAACATACACATGTATTAGCTGCACCTTATGCTGTATACACGCGGTGGCTGTATGGGTATCACATCATGAATCGGTAACGGAAGAGTTTGTAATCAGATCAACAGGAGTCAAAAAGCGCGTCTATCCTTACCCGACTCACCCGACACCAGATTTGGGTCAAGGCTGTGTTGCCCCCATCACTCACTTGTCATTGTTCTTCCCACGACATACGCCCTCGCCCTCTTCGCTCCTTTTTCCCTTACACGACTCGATTTCCCCTTTCCTTGTCCACTGTCCCAAACGGTTTCTTTTTATTCCCCCCCTTCCACTCCCTCAAACGAGTCATGTCCTATCGCACTGACAACGTTGCGAGCTACGATCGCACCCTTTTATCCTCCGTGCCTGATCCAACACGAGCAGAAAAACAGGTACGTGGCCCCACCCATCCTTCCATCTCTTTTCTCGAAATCAGCAAACTGAATGTCGTCACGATCTTCCCATCTTTCCTTTCCTTTCCCTACCCCGCACCACCTCCCGCTCTCCAACCTCTCCTCACCCTCTCATCCCGGGCGCCTCCCACCGTATCCATGCGGGTTTGGATGTGGTGTTCAATAGGAAGGGTACAATGTCGACCTGCTAGATGACAGCCGCGAGCGCCGCGCACCATCACCCACAAATGATGACCAGCACGGATCGAGTACGATGGGCTACAGCCCCGGTGCGGTCAGCTACGCCCGCAAGGACGAATCGGCGTCGAACGGCCACGAGCTCGTCGTCGCGAGGGTACCATGGTATCGCACGCGCCGGGGCATCATCTTCCTCGTCGTAGGCATCCTCGTGATCATCGGCGCCGTGGTCGGGGGTGTCGTCGGTGGCACGCACAAATCCTCGAAACCCCAGAGCGACACGTCGGGCCAACAGAGCACTGGAAACGCCACAGAGCAGGGCCAGCAATCTAACGGCGTTGGCGCCGCCCCTTCTTCCACTGGTGTTGCGTCAAATCCCGCCGGCCAAGGAAGCGTCACCGCCAGTACCACCGCCGCCTCCACCGCACCCCCCGGTGGCTTATCCGTCGGCCCCAATCCCACCACCACCAGTGCCACCGGCGCAGAAGCTCCTGTCGTGACAACCTAGTAGGGGTAGGCCAGACCTCAGGGTTGATTTTGCGGAAAATCCAGCTCCATTTGTTGGGGAGTCACGAGTTACGGGGGCCTATCATATCGTTCATGTTCATGAGAGTATTTCCTTTTTCTTTCTTGCTTTCTGGGGCTATGCGATTGTTTGGACCTTTGGACATGTTGCTTCGCAATGCTAGGTCTGATTTCGCACTGGCTTCTTTTTACATTTTTTTTAGGTAGTATGTATAATATGCTTTCAGCTATTACACTGGACGAATCGATATCTCTATTTTATTCGGGTCACTCCTTAAGTGCGATTGCGCGTGAGAGTCGTCATAGGAGCGTTGCGTGGGTATTTCCCACATAAAATCTGCGTCAAAATATGTGTATGGATCGGTTTCTTGCGCGTAGATTTTGTTGAGCCATGAAGTTCTTCCCGTAGCGACTTTGAAAAAATACCTGTCCCAACGGAGGGCGAATCCAGGGTGCCTGGTACCTTACAAACACAGTTCACGGTTGACAAGCCGAGGACGCTCAGTTATTAATGGGTAGTAACTTGGGAACACTTGACGTTTTTCTCCAGCGAAGCACGATACAGTAGGGGTAGGAAGCAGCCCTAAGGAGTTGTCGTACTCGATCTCGGTGATAGTGACAGGGCGGCAGCGGCCCAGGCCGGCGGCATCCTTGTCAGTCAGGTGTTTGGCTTTTCGCGTGACATCTTCTAGCAACCGGAGAACTCGTTCTCTCTCGTGGTCGTCGTCGCCGTCGTCGTCGTTGTCGCCATTCCCGGTACGAAACCCCTGATCCTCCTCTTCCACCTCCAGGTCGTAACGCAGGAGCGTGGCCCTCATTTCGGCGATCATGGCGCGGAAGTGTTGCAGTCGCGTAGTGGCGTCCAGTATAGATACATGAGCGCGCAATGCGGCGGGTTGAGAGGCCGAGGTCGTCATATAGGAGAGTAGGGAATGATCGGAGACTGGAACTGGCTGTGTGCTTGGCACCGTGGAAGGTTCGGCGCCCTGGCTCATAAGAGGGACGACAGGGGAAGGGCCCTTGAAAGACCCGCTTCCAGCACCGGCTTCTAAGATGATCGCAGGTCTATTCGTATCTGCGCCACTGGGAAGGGTGGGTGGCCTCGGGGTCGTCGGGGATGAGGGGGAGGAAAGGACAGGAAAGGGAGTCGGCGCGATCATGGACATCAGCATCGCTCCTGGCATGTTGATGGTAGATGAGGCCCGACGAAGCACGGCGTCACCTGCCGACTGCCTCTTTCTGGGAAATGAAAGCCCTGTGGAGGCGCAAATATTGTCAAAGTGACGTTCTGTTACGACGCGGGCGGGGGGGCACTCCGAGTTTACCTTTCCACAGTCCATGGAGATGCCTGAGCACCGGAAGACGTGCGTGAGAATGAGGTAAATTTCCAGGGCATGCGTCATGTGGAACACGGGGGGCATGGCTTGCTGGTGATGGGCCGGGTGCTGTCCAGGATGATACCAGGGACTTTGATGGCATTCAACTGGGACCTATCAGAGAATTTTCCTCGGCTTGGTGCTTAAGCTTAAGGGTTAAGGGTTAAGGGTTAAGGGTAAACAGACCAGAAAGATAACCCTGCTATGCATCACGGACAGTAGTTTCAAAGTTGGCTAGTTGGCATCAAAATCAGAACTGGCTGTGCGTACGGAGGGAGAGAGATCTTCGTGAGCGAAAATCCCAGGAAAGATAACGGATGATTGTACTTGCGATTGTAAAGTTTTGGAGTAATTCTGCTGCGAGAGTGCCACTGTTTACCCCACACATGGCGGATAGTTGACTTGAACGATTGATATTGCCACGTTTCAGAGCAGCAAGATGGCGCTTATGTAACTTCATCACCGTGGCGTGGCTGCACCACGGATTGCGTCACTACACTGGAACTGGCACCCACCCATTCCACACCATACCATCTAACCGGCTGGGACCACAAATTGGGTATGGATGTATTCTCGTCTGTGGTGGTGGGCCCCACGAAAAATTATATAACTAGGACCTGAAGGGACTCGATCAATCCCTGTTTTGCTCGTTTTCCTACTGCGGCCGCTGGAGCTTGGTTCTTCTGGGAGACAACTCGAACTACATGGAGCGTATTTGGAACCTTGTGACCGTAAACATTTCTAAGAGAGTTTAGAATGCATCATCGCTGGAGTACAGTGGCGCGTTTACTGTGATGTGACGTCACATGTACATTCCTGCAGTGCAGAGAGACAGAGAGACACCACTCTTGGGACTTTATAAAGCACCCATCGCAGCTTAGGTACTACCCATAACCTAACCACACCTAACCACACCCCACACATACCTCTCAAATACACTCAAAGATCAAATACCAACTTTAATCATGAGCGGAACCCATATGCCCACTAAGGAGGCCGGCAATATCCACAGGGAGAATCCTCCTACCCTGCACCGGGTGCACGATCCCAATGAACCCCTTCCCCTTCCCGGAAAGGTTTCAGGCCAGCAGCAATTTGAGGTGCGGTATTCTGACAAGAATTGTCTTGAGAAGTGGTCGCGCTGACGGTACATGCGACAGGGCCGAAATGCCAACTCCGGACGTCCCTCAAATATTCAGCCTAGTACTGCGGCAGGTGTGTTGGATTTCGAGCTGAGCTCAACGACGTCCTGATAGTCGGTTACGCTTCTTTGTAGGAGGTGTTGCTCACGGTGGTCAAGCTGAACACCCTATGGGCGAGGCAACTCTTCTGGACAAGGTTATTGGCAAGACCGAAAAGGTTGGATTCCACATTACTAGCTATATCGCTTCCCTGACAATCACTATGTGTAGGCCATCGGAAAAATGACTGGGAATCAGGAGAGGCAGGACGCTGGATCGCTTCGTGAGGCGGGCGGGAAGAAGTCAGTCACTGGCGAGGCCCACGCGCCGCATGCCTGAGTGATTTGGTTATGAAGATACCGAGTCGAGTCGTGTACGAATTAGCACCATAATATTGCAATAATGCACACTATGGTTGTGCAATCTTGATTACATAACAAGATCTTGTATGGACGAGACGAGACAAGACGCGCTTAGGCTTCATCCTTCCTTCCCTTCCCGACATGAACGTTTTTTCCAGGGCGGCACCAAAGAAAGGTCCGGCTATTTCGCGTGTTCGATGTTGTCACAATTCATTGTCATACAGGCGAGAACTTTGAGCTTCGCGCCGACCTTAACAGTGAGTATCGTGACAAACGGAAAGATGCCATCAAGAGGGTCATCGCTAACATGACCGTCGGAAAGGGTACGTATGAAAGATCTTGCTTCGATAGGGGGGATTTTGTCTTAAAGCCTCCCGCAAAGATGTCAGCGGCCTTTTTCCCGACGTTCTCAAAAACATGCAAACCGAAGACATCGAGCAAAAGAAGCTCGTCTATCTCTATCTCATTAACTACGCCAAGACGCAGCCCGGCCTCGTCATCCTCGCCGTCAACACGTTCGTCAAGGACTCGGACGACCATAATCCGCTCGTCCGCGCACTCGCCATCCGCACGATGGGTTGCATCCGCGTCGAAAAGATCATCGACTACCTCGCAGGCCCGCTCCAGAAGTGCCTGCACGACGAGAACCCGTATGTGCGAAAGACGGCGGCGCTATGCGTTGCCAAGTTGTACGATCTCAAGCCGGAGCTAGTGCTGGAGAATGGCTTCCTGGAGCAACTCCACGAGATGATTTCGGACAGCAACCCCATGGTGCGTGTATTTTTTTTGGTCCCCCCTCCTTTTCATCTGATTTTGATACCTTTCTTCAAGGTTGTTGCGAACACCGTTACTGCGCTAGCAGATATTCACACAACGGCGACGTCGCAGCCATCCACTTCCTCGTCAGACCCAGCCATCTTCACCGTCACCTCTACGATCCTGAACAAACTCCTCATCGCGCTCAACGAGTGCTCCGAGTGGGGCCGCGTCGCTATACTCTCTGCTCTTGCTCGGTACGAGGCGCACGACGACAAGGAGAGCGAACACATATGCGAACGCGTGGTACCGCAATTCCAGCACGTCAACGGAAGCGTTGTCCTCGGTGCTGTGAAGGTACGTCTACCTCTTGTTGGCGAGTTCCGCTGGTAAAGCTCGGTTGGGGGTAGGTGATCATGATCCACATGCGCAAGGTGTCGCGCGAAGATTTCAACAAGCAGCTCATCCGGAAGATGGCGCCGCCTCTCGTCACACTACTCTCTTCTCCACCAGAAGTCCAGTGGATTGCGTTGCGAAACATCAACCTTCTATTACAAAAGCGTAGCGACATCCTCTCTAACGAGATGCGCGTCTTTTTCTGCAAGTATAACGACCCCCTGTACGTCAAAGTGGAGAAACTTGACATTATGGTTCGCTTGGCCAACGAAAACAATGTCGACGCGTTATTGAGCGAGCTGAAAGAGTACGTTGGCCAAGTTACACCGGGTTCTAACCCTCCTGATTGTTTTACATGATAGATATGCCTCCGAAGTCGACGTCGACTTTGTGAGGCGCAGCATAAAGGCAATAGGGCAAGCTGCGGTGAAGATTGAAGCTGGCGCCGAGCGCTGCGTCAATGTACTACTGGAACTCATTTCGACTCGGGTTAGCTACGTCGTGCAGGAGGCTGTTGTGGTTATGAAGGTCTTACTCTTTCTTAACATACCGCCGCTATTGCTAATTTCTGTCTTTCCAGGACATTTTCCGCAGATATCCAATGACGTATGAAGGCGTCATCCCGACTCTATGCGCGAATTTGGAGGAACTGGACGAGCCAGAAGCAAAGGCATCGCTTATTTGGATCATCGGCGAATACGCAAATAAGATTGAGAATGCCGACGAACTATTGAACATTTTCGTAGATACATTTACTGAGGAGTCGTATTCTGTGCGGATTTCGCCTATCTCGTGGTACACGGTCGTTAGCTCATACGCTTGCTTTTGTAGGTGCAACTGCAGACGCTTACTGCAGTCGTGAAGCTCTTCCTTTACAAACCCGACTCATCCCAGGGTGTGGTCCAACGTGTCCTTAACACTGCAACGAAGGACTGCGACTCACCTGATGTCCGGGACCGCGCATACATCTACTGGCGCCTCCTATCCACAGATCCAGGAGCAGCGAAGGTATGAGACGCAAGGTCCATGGCCGTCGGTGCTCTTTCTCATGTTCTTTCTTTGTAGTCCGTCGTTCTTGCACATCGGCCACCGATCTCCTTGCCTCGCACCACTGTTGCGCCTGCGCTACTCAACGAGTTAATAGGAGAGATCTCGAGCCTAGCGGGCGTATATCAGAAACCTACCGCAACGTTCATAGGCCAGGGACGGATCGGCGCCGAAGCAATGCAGCGCAAAGGGACAGAGTGAGTTTCTCTCCCTGTTTTTTTAGAGGCACCGTAAGTTCTGATGGGTACGTGTTTACTGTGAAAAGCTTCGCAGATTCGGCAAAGACGGCCCTGCAAACCGTCGCCGCAGGGCAAGCATCCGAAAATCTGCTGGACTTCGACGACGAACCCGCGTCGGAGGAGCCGAAGGGGCTCGCGGCCACGCAGGTGCTGCAGCAGCCCGCGGCGAAGAGCATCATGTCCGGCACGTCGGCCAACCCACTCGACGACCTCGTTTCGATTTTCGGGAGCGCATCCTTGTCGTCGACTATGCCCATCGGCCCAGGACCTCCTTCACTCGATGCATTTGGCGGTATTGCCCCTCAGGCTCTACCGACAGCTGCACCGTCGTTGAACCAACAAGAAGATCTTCTGGGGCTTTTCTAGACAGTGTATCTGGGTTTTTGGTCACGAAAAACAATGCAGATATGGATGGCTACATCATAGAATGCCTTGTCCCTCCTGCAGGCGTTGTGAGTGTGATGATAGTACATGGAGGCCAGCGTGGCGTGAGCATTGTGGACTCAAGGCATCATCCGAGAGCCGTCATCAATCAATCATTCATCCTAGATGTGTAGGGCTTGTTTGTGGACAATACATGAGTTATGGCATAGCTGGTCCATAATCTCTACTTGTAACCACCTCCCTGACCCCTCACGCTCGTTAACGACTTCTTTCCGGTGACTCTTGATGGTGTCGGCGTGCTTCTTTTGAGTCACCTGCGTTCGATTTCAATCTAGCCGTCGCATTCTAGCGACGCTCTGCAATTAAATTGACATTGATCGCCACCAGGGACATCCATCGACGTTCAACACTAATAGAGGACTCGTTTTCAGGTCACATCAGGTCGTGATATAATTACTCGATATACAGACCACGTTGGCCCCATGTTCAAATTTGGTTTGTTCCCCACTCGCTAACACTATTGCGCAGGAAATATCGGTCCACCATGGCCATCTCCTGAACTAACCCTGGATGCCACTCTTGTCAAACTGCCACCTAGCCCGACTTAGGAGGATGGTAACGTCGCGCCGCACTGGGAATGAAGATTGTCGTTTCTTTGACGTTCTGAAAATCGGACAGGCCATGCTAGTGGTGGCAGACGATGATGTTTCGCTCAATTCTGACTCCAGCGGGATGCCGAACATGTACACATGGACCTATAGTCCCACTGTTGACTGGTTACTTGGTCAAACGTTTCTCGGCCTCCATGTATGGGTCGGTGCCCAATCAAACTCATCTGCTCCAACCCTTAGAAAGATTGAGACGGGGGCTATTTGAAATTTGCCCAAGGCTCTGGGCCCAGTAGGCGTATCGACAACGACGCAATCAGCGAGGACTGGTCGGACGATAAAAGAGCCTACCGTGACATACTGTCCTCTTTCAAGCTCCTGCTCCTACAACGCTTTATCTTCCCCCTCGACGATGAAGATGCAGACGACGCTTCTCAAAGACTACTGGCCAAATACAACGCTCGTCGACGATGCCAAGGCGGCCGCCATCGAATTTGTCGGGACGACCGTGTTTCTACTCCTGGCGTTCGGCGGAACCCAGGGCTCGCATGAAGTACTAGTACAGGGCTCGGACCTCGAGCGTACGCTCTACATCGCGACGGCTTTCGGGCTCAGCTTGCTCGTCTCCGCCTGGTTCTTCTTCCGCGCGACGGGCGGGCTCTTCAACCCCGACGTCAGCCTCGCTCTCCTCCTACTCGGTTGTATTGGGCCAACGCGATTCGTTCTGTACTGCATCGCGCAATTGACGGGTGCCATCGCTGCGGCTGGCATCGTACTTGCACTCACTCCTGGTCCACTTACCTACAAGTACGTGTTGGATGCTTGCTGCCCCCGTTCCCGCCCTTCCTTCGGTTTCCTTTCCCTTTCCGTTCTCATTTGCTGTCGCTTTCCACAATCTGCGGTACGACTTTCGGCTCACCTCCACTCAGCACGGTGCTTTCCGCGAATGTCAATCGTGCTCAGGGCGTCTTCATCGAGATGTTCATCACCGCTGCGCTCTGCATTGCGGTCCTGATGCTGGCAGCCGAAAAGCATAGCTCGACTCCATTTGCTCCTGTATGTGTGGTGTCCCTGCTTCCCGCGTCACGAAATTCCGTCCGCCCGGAATCTAAGGCTGACTGTCCTTTTTTTTCGAACCACGTGTGGGAAAAAAACAGATAGGCGTGGGTCTGACGCTCTTCGCTTGTCATTTGTGAGTCCAGGCTTCCTGGAAAGGGGTCACGCTTTTCTGACGCAGAAAACAATTGTTAGATTCGCAATACCCTACACCGGGGCAGCTATGAATACTGCGCGTGCTTTTGGACCCGCGGTAGTGTCAGGTTTCCCGAGTGACTCACACTGGATCGTAAGTCGCGTTTTCTCCACCCTCTTTTTCGTGTATCTATTTCTGGTTCTGCCTGTTGGAAGAAATACTGATGAACACACAACAAATTCACATACAGTACTGGCTGGGACCATTTCTGGGCGCACTCCTGTCCGCCGCGTTTTATATCACTTTGATACAGTACGTCATGGGTCCCGCCGCGCGTGGGAGGCTTCCTATTTCTACGGTTTTCCGGGGTCTGGCGCTGATGCAAAGGAAACCGTTTTTATTATTCCCTTCTTTGGGCCCCACAGCTACCAGTATTGGACCCTCAACCCTGGGCAAGAGGCGACCGAGCCCAAACTGTCGCCTCCAGACCCCGTGGGCGTCATACGCGCCGAGGACCGTGGTATGAACGGCAGCAACGCAGTGTGATGTGCGGCGGTGGCACGCTGATCGGAAGATGATCGATGATCCTCTGGCTGTTTCGTCACGGTTTGGCCAGCCCCTTTCTGATCGTACGCTGTACCTTGTAAACATGCGACACGCAAAAGCTCCGACTTCTCGGTAAAATAGTATATGCGTGTATGATGTATATATATCTTTAGCACTTTGGACATCGATTGCTACTCTGGCCCCCACTAATGACCCCAACCTGCTTATTATGGTGTCCACGGCCTGAAGAACTCACAGTGGCACTGCCACAGCATCGTTCCATCCATCTTTGCTTGCCAGTGATCTGACGGTGGAGTCATCACACCGTTCACACGTGGGTAGTAGCAAATACACAAGCGGGTCAACACTGCTGTGGTGGTGCCAGTGGGCTTTTGATCCAAGTTGGGCCGCATTACTTTGCATCTCGTTGTTCCAATGTCTGAATCGCCCCTTGCTCCGAGTCGATTACCTGTTTGGATGGGGAGTGTGATTGATGCTCCATGGATTCTGTGGCTCCTCGGGTGGGAGTATTGCTTACCATGGGACCGAGGTGATAGAAGCACAACTTCTCAAATCGAAGGTCAGGCTATCGAATCCTGACAGGAAGCCTCAGTACTCAGTCACATTCAATTAGATGGGTCGAACTTGCTTGAATGCCGTCGCGGCCTAAGGCCGCGACCCGTGTGTGGAGGTGGTCACGTGAGACCTTTGACCTACAAATGATCACGCCGACGCCAACCTTCAGTTTGACGAGAGGGCATAACTCGTTCTGTAACACACATTGCAGGGCTAGCCCTGTTACGTCCAGCCTCATTCAGCGAGTGCCTGTATTATCTCAACATTCCCACAAACGATGATATCTCCGAGGCCAGGTCTATCAACGGTGGGGACAACTGAATTCTCGCCCAAGTTCTCGCCGCCTTATCCTGGATCATTCCCCGAAGTATCAGACAAATAGAGCGGTCATTATTATTGTAATGCAATGGATGCAAGGCGTGATTGAAAACTGCGCTATCGTGGCAGTAATCGATCCATGCCTCGAGAACGGTGCGGTGTTTTTCCTACAGGAAGAACTTCTGCGTTATCTGGCACTTTTGATCCACTTTATGGAGCTATCCTATCTGTCCGGGTTCCGGATCACTTGTGCTCGGAGACTCGCTTTAAATTTCTGCATTACTCCATTGGAGTCCTATCCGAAACTCTAGTCAGCTGTGACAAATAAGAAGGGGCGTTGGCACCATGTCATCCTGGGTCTCTGGCCATCCGACAGGGATCTTCCGGATTTTCGTCGGGTCGGGTTCGAAGGTTAGAACTCGCAAGCTGTGGCCCACCCATTTCCGACATCTTTGTCGTTATCCACTAAACACTGTCGTGTTCCGCGGCGTGAAGGTGTATCATTCCATGACTGGCGGTCCACATGTGTCTTCGTGTTCGTAACAATCTTCTCTTCCAGGGAATCCCCAAGGGACGTTATTGGCGATGCAGGATATTGCTTATTCTTCAACAACTGCCGCCCTTCCTTGCATTCATCAACGCCTTTGTGTTCCAAAGGCATTCGACATGAGATCTACCGGTTCTTCTTATGCATGAAGTTCAAGTTGGAGAGGGAGCTTCAATGACTTCAAGGGTATGTGTTGACTTATTCTGAACCGCTACAGCAACCTACAGACATGATCCGATTCTCATGACGGCCTCCGCGGGCACTCACTCCGTCCGTGATTTATGGCGTACTTAAAAGCGAGGAACGCCATCCACAAATGCAGGGGACGTGCGTTGCTGCATACAGTGTTCTATTTGCTGTAGCCCCTTATACTGGCTCATCAGTAGGTCTGGAAACGAATGGTGGAGCATGTTTACAAGTCTGACATTCGTCCGAGGGCCAAATCCGAGAATCTCAGGTCAAGATTCTCCGCCGAAAGTCTGGGACTCGTCTCTGTCTTCCTTCCACTACTGTTACGAACCGGTGATCGCTGTTAAGGGCGTTGGACGGTAATTTATGGTCTATGCGTCTCCTCTGTCCCCTTGACATATGAGCGGCCGCGAGCATCAAACCGTATTCAAAATTTCCGCGTCGTGATCACCACCACCTCTTGGTGTAATCTGCAGATATAGTTCGACCACTTGTGGTCATATGAAACCAAGCTGGAGACGTGTCGCGCTTTAATCGCCTGGTATGAACACTATCAAAACAACGAACGGCGGTCCTTGGCCCTTGGGACACAGCACTGGCATATATTTCTCAAACGATGATAATTGCCCGCACATTTTCTCCCAATATGTGTCCTATTAATCGAAGAACCCTAGAAATCAAGGGGTCAATATGAACGTCACAGCTACGTGGCCCTTCTCATACAGTGTGTGAGTCTATGCAACGATGAATGGGGGAGAAGGGGTCGATCATCGGCCCCTTGTGACCAGTGCCCCCCTGCCTCATAGGACGCACTTCGGGACGGAACAACGACTGTCCGACGTGTGTGACGTTGTCACTACAATCACGGCCCAATAAGGGCAAATCGACAACCATCTCGTGACGCTCCTCAAGGGCCCACCCCGACCCATAGAGTTTGGCGACGCTCGAGGGTAACCGGACCCTTTTTTGTGCATTTAATTGTGGTTCTCTTCCTACAGACCTTCCCATAGTATCGGGCGATACGGTCTATGAGTCAAATGGTGCTCAGCCCCACGAGTATTTCAGTCTGCGTCTCGTGGTCATGTTCTGTTCCTGCCTGAATAGAAGAATTCCCCTCGCAGAACGTATCCACTGGCCGTCCGGGTCTTCTGGATACGACTGGCTGAACTATCCGATAGCAGGGTAAGTTCGGGTGTTCTTCCTATCTTCTCCCTACGTGTCACGAGTGGGACATCGTATAATCCATACGACGCCCCATCGTGGCTCCATGGCCACTCCCCAGTCACTGACAGGCCAGTGTGGCGGTGGCGGACCTCGGTGTCTTTTGAGCCACAGGAACGGTCCACTTCGAAGCGGGAAATTTCCCATACGCCAAGAAGAGTTATGGTGGACCCCCTCGAGGTACAAACAGTGTCGCCGGAGGCCACCATGCTCTTTTCTTGCGAGCAATACAATAGGATGGCTTTCACACGCCATTGCAATGCGAACCGGACCAACCGCGAGAAGTGGCGCATGGGCGTCAGTCAGAAAAGATATGGCCTTTCTTGGAATGTCGCTCGCGCGCTCTTCGTATTCATTTATCTGCGCGGCTCAGGCTAAATGGAACGGAACCACTACTACGTATACCGTAAAACCAACCCAAGTAGCGGAAATTTCATGTGGTACTACCACGTGGAAATTCCTGCGCCACCATATTCATTCCAATTGTTGCCAACTGGTTTTCGGGGGGGGGAGCACAATACTCGAGAGTCGTCTCATGTAGGTTTCCGATGCAGTCTGATCATGACGTGAGGTGGTCGCCAAATGCCGCCGCAGGCATCACAGCCACACATTCAATTAACAGTCGTTCATTTTGACTTTGGCTTTTGCCGACCTATGCCCATACACGTGCGGTCGGTTATAGTGTACCCCGACCAGTCCCGACCCATTTGGCCACCTCCACAATCTGGGCGAGAGGGTCAACAGAAAAAGAAGACCAGAAGGTGGTCAAAGAAATGACCACCGCTAGTCACAAACAGGGTAGGATAGTCTGTAGGACAGATGGCGCGGGTCTATTAGCATATCGTCATTTCAGTACAAACAGTACAATGCTGTAAGAAGAACAAGGAGGGCGCTTGCACTAGTAGTGAGGCCTGATGTGAGCATCCGGGACACCGCGAGCTTATGGGGTCCGTCCATCAATTTGCATCCGTCTTGATGATCAGATAAAGGCACCGTTTTCACAGCGGTGCTCCAACGATTATCAAAGATGATGTCTTATGATGGTAGATGGATAGGCCCATCACAGGTGAGAGTGCAAACTCTACCAGTAGTAAATATTAGTAAATCCCGAATCCTCGGCGCAATGTGGTCCTGCTGGACGCCGTGGCGGATTATACGTATTGTGGATTACATCAAGAGCACAAGTTAAAAAGGAGCGCCCGTGGCAGTGAAGGGGCATTGGATGTCATAGAAAGTCTGTGCGAGCGATACTGGGACGAACTCTGGATGGTAGAAAGTGCGTCATACTGCTAGCACTCGAGGAGGGACAGTTGGTAGTATCGCTTGTTGCCCCTCGCGCCACCAGTGCGCCGCCACTGTGCCGGAAG
>Ga0307512_10001851_pt1 | contig 28411 bp, 39 predicted proteins | sample 14_EM_MG_FD_200267 | JGI IMG/M metagenome (GOLD analysis project Ga0307512, IMG submission 200267) | Populus trichocarpa ectomycorrhiza microbial communities from riparian zone in the Pacific Northwest, United States - 14_EM | ecosystem: Host-associated > Plants > Roots > Unclassified | place... | reverse complement strand
GATCGCAAATCTGAAAGCGGGAGGTGAAAGAGCGACTAATGCTGCACAATTTACGTACTGATCATGTCATGATACGATCAGAACTCAAATACTTAATAGGAGCCAAAGTTGTAGGAACCATAAAATGGAACGGCGGTCCGGTTCTAACCCATCCCCGAACCCGGAGGGTACCCCTGTTTTCCGGGTAACAACCCGGACTGGACCTTCCGGTCCGGTTCCAAACCCGGACCGCAGCCAGGTAACCCGGAACCGTTGCTAACACTATACCTACCACACGAACCAGGATTCACCTCCACCAACTGTTTCAGTTACCAGGCAGTGATGTTTCCAAAGCAGTGACCAAAGGCAAGTCTCTGGTTTCCGTATGTTGATTGCCGTAAACCAGGGGCCGAAGTGGAGGTTTCAGTCGTCCAGATGATGGCGAGCAATCTTGAAATTGACTAGATCAATGGTTGACTGACATCCCTACAAATGCCAAATGGACCACTGCAGGCAAAGTTTACAGAAGTGGGTTGCCCAAGTCCTCTGCCGGAATTCAGTAAGGAAAACTACAATGATGAGCCTCCCCCAGATATTTATGTACTCTGGGCTACTGCATTTGATCATCTCACAGCTATTAAGGAGGTGGTTGAGGCATTGGCTATATGAGTTGGTGAATGTTAATGGCTGCTAGGGTGATTGTTGGAAGGCCTCACCAAAGGTTTGGGAACCCCCGGCATGGTCATTGTGCGAGAAGAAGCAGCGTCGGTAGTCATGACAGAACAGTATTACAGCGATGGCACTTAAATGACTGCCACCATCCTGCCGAGAAGCAAAGGGAGAAACTGGTCGATGGGGCTTGGTTCTATTGTGATGAACCAGCTCATCCAGCCATCCTTGGACCCCGACTCATCTACATACTGCCAAAGCATGCTATAATACAGACAAGGCTACTGATGATGGGAACATACAGAGTTAATGTCAAGATGGCAATGGCAGATGGTGGGGGTCATAACCCTGTACAATATCAAGATTATCTGCATAAAGTCTGAATGGATATACAGGCATTTCGAGTACCGAGCCATGCCATCGGAGATGCCGAATGAACCAGAGACCACACTCCCAAGCTACAACACAAATTAGAGGAGATAATCTGTTGGCAGTGCAACTACCATCAAAGTAAGGAATTATGTAATCAAAACTGAATTCCTCATCTGTGATATTACACCAAGACAGCAGGGAGACACCATAACTGCCACACAATCAACATACACATCTAGCATCTGGAAGATAATCACACCACCTAGGTATCTTGCTGCCAAAGCTGAAAGATAGAGACAACAAGAACAGACCATGCACAGTCCAAAAATGTGAAAAGAAGTCGATGGATACAATGCGAAGCAAGTTCAAACACCAATCGAGTTGAATCAGGATTCAATTTTAACCATGAAGTGGGTAAATTCCCAAAGCAGGTCAAAGAGAAAGTCGAAAGCTTGTGGGGAAATGAGATGAAAGCTACCGCAAAACTGGTATGATAGCAATGCGGAACAATGAGACAATGCAACATGACCAGGACGAGTCACAGGATGAGCAATGATGAAGACCATTGAAATCCTGAGATGAACATTTCAGTTTGAGACAGCACTCCACAATGAGAGGTACTTATGGGGACCACGAGAAGACTGCGGAAGCATGTATCTACCAAACCATCATAGCAATAAATAACCTATATGAGTGTATGTAGTCAATGCAGTTACGACCTTCGAAGGGGGGCAGATTGCCATGCCTACACAAAACATTGTACCGAGAAGTTCAAAGCGCACTGGGCAGTGGTCAACTGACACCTGTGCCAAGAGGTCAACAGAGAAATCTAACAAGTTGACTTCGATTCCATTGATGCTGCCGTTCAATGCTGCATCATTGCCGGCGATGGCATAGTCACTGATGCAGAATTTCAACAATGATTTCCAATTCCAGCAGCATCTATAAGGTAATGTCACCACTGGCTACAGGATATCCTCTACGGAGCATGCGGAAGTACTACAAAGAGCTCTGACAGTACTAGTGTGCTTGAACTTGGTTGGTATAACGATTTTGGAGAAACTTAGATGTTAGGGGGCTATGAATGAGACTACATGCAATGAACAGATATGATTGATACCACCAAAGGCTACCTGTTCTGCTAGCAGCGGAAGCTCCCATAGATGCCAAGACATGAGTGGAAGCTGTACACTGACCATTCCCACAAAGACCTACATCAGCAAAATATAAAATGGTTTGGAAGTTATAACTGAACAACTCAGCAACTCTGAACAGCCACACTGATTCTTCGAGATGCTTCCAGATGCTCGCAGATAGGCTGAACGCAACTCGATGTACTTTCAGGTGCTCCACGACCACTTGCCTGGTGCTTCTTAATGCTCTGGAAGTTGTGGGACAGAATACAAGAATATCTTGAAGAGTGTATAGTTGTCTTCAAAATGCTACATAATCAAACTATTAACATGTGCAAATTTCGGAGCTATTGGGAGTATTGGCCACATCTCCAAGACTATTCCGATGCATCTTCAACCTGGAGCCATAGTCTCCAGGAGTGAGTATTATAATGTTTATGTCAAATAGTACAATTCGATTAACTATGATCCTCCTGCACACCTAGATTCAGGCATTGTGACTTAATACACAGTCCAATAGGTATCTGAATCCACATGATCATTAACAATCCATACGCCATCGATTCAATCTGATGCAGCATTCTCTCGCACAAAATGTGCCGGTCCAACTATTGCTCCGACAGGTACAATATGCATCTTCTCAGTCTGTTTGACAACCCGGAGGAACCCGTCAACACAATCAGCCCAACCATGCAGATCTTTGAACGTTGTTGGAATAACTACTGCATATTCTTGAGCTTGAGGACGTAATATCGATTGTTGAGTCTTGTTGCACCTCTTAGAAAAGGTCAATATCGTTTTTCTGGCGGGCAGGCACTCCTCAAATTGGAGGATGTGATTTGGTGGAGTCCAGCCAAAGTATAATACAAGAAAAGCAGGGAGATGGCCTTGGAAGATCTTATCAACGTCCCTTTCCGTATATTGGACCCAGATGTTGTGAGATTCATGCTTCATCCTTTGGTTGGCATTGAAATTTCCTACCTTGCGATCAAGTCCTCGACGCTCAATAGATGTAGGGCAGTGAAATGGTCAATTGTGGTACAACAGCCCATTGTGAAGTGTGATAAATATACTGACTATGAGTGCATTCTGATCATATCCGAGCACCAGTCCACACACTTCGTGTCCCCAGTCCTGTTCAATTTGTGCGCGGAATAGCTGTACAAGATTGGGAATTTGGAACTATTCTGATCCATCTCTGAGTAAGGATAGATTGGTACCTCGGCACACTCCGCGGACATGGGTTCCTGTCAAATGATGTACCTGTTGTGATACGGGGCTGAAACAGGGCTCATCCTGACAATGCAGAAGGTGTAATTGATGGGCTCGATGTGTATTTCGTAATTGATCAGTAGCTGATAGTAGGTTGCAACGTTTTGCAGAAGCAATATCATACCATCGTTGAAGGGCAAGATAAGACCGTGTCTCCTCCATATGGTGAAAACCGGTTCACCGGTCATTATGCATGAGCATCTGACACCTGGATTGACTTTGTTTGTAATTTGATATACCACTTTCAAGATGCCGATATATAGCTGTTCAGTAATATTGGTGGTGAACTTGTTGCCAGAATCTGTTCGCCGAATTGACTCAGCTATATGGCTCACAAGATGCATCATTGGATATCCAAAATGTATTACATGCTGTTCGATGGTTTTCTGGAGCTCCCCAATGCCAATTGCCATCCACCAAGCTTCATACTCGTTCAAGCCGATAGAGAATGCCATCTTCAACTGTATCTGCTCATTCGATGTGATTCTATAACTCTCGCTCTCAAGCTGATTCACAATGTGGTCCATATCAGCAATACTCCAGGTGGTGGCTTCAGTCTCAGCATCAGATAGACATACCTGATATTCCACATGCTTGTCAGCGGTCAAGTTTGCTGCTCCATAAACCTCTCCTTGTGCAGCAGTGTTCATTTGCACATATATTTGGGCCAATGTGCTTTGGGGACAAGTTGCCTTAGTTCCGACTTCCTGCAACAGTTGTCACTTATCATGATGGAATAATTCATCGAAAAGCTTACGTTCAACAGGTGTCACTTGATGGATTTTGAACTCCCATGACTCTTTTGCCCTCTGCCAATCAGCATCTGACCATTTGGGTGCAGCTTGTCAGGCTCTGTTCAGGCAGACCTGAAATTGCCATAGTTTTGTTGTTGTAACCATTTCAGCCCTGTACACCTGAACCTCCATTGCAGCATGGATTATATGAATCTTTGTTCTCGTAACTGATGGGATTCTCTTGCGAACTTTGTATCCGCATTGGCCTTCGCAGACTTTGACATTTTCTGTTCTCGAAAATCACCCTACTTCTTGTACAATTCCTTCAGTTCATCATCTAGTGCTGTGAGGGATAGATCAGAGTGATTGTGTTGGCTGACAAGTAGAGAGAATTCACAGAATGCCCGGACTGATCCCATCACCATTTCATCGGAGGCTGTTTCTGCCACCGCTTTCACATCATCCTTGGAGTGGTCAAGAATTGGAGCGCAATATACTGCCAGTGTTCTGATCATGCCCCAGATCTCTTTTCCCTGCCAGTAGCTGAGTTTCATGGAATCGAATGGTTTAAAGAAGCGCTGGCGGCCCAGATATCGTGATACAGATGTTAATTGATTGTCAAATTGATCCATGACATTTCTAGCTTTCATGTATTTGAGCAGCCAGTGCAATAAATCTTTTACTAAAGCCAAGAGCAGGTGATGCAATTCATCAGGCTGCCAAAGCCGATAGACATTGCAGAGAGGGTATTGCCAGAACTGGTTTCGGATTGGATGAACACCAAGAGTGTGCAGAACATGGATAGTAATTTAATCCGGGAGCTCTGGGTACACATGCTGATCTTTTGAGTTATCGAGTGGTTGAAAAGTGGAATGGCAAATCGGCGCACCTTTAGGAATTTCACACACCGGGCACTTGCCATATGAAACTTGAGCAACCATCACTTGTTCTAGATGATCCCCGACGTAGGCTGCCACAAGCAGATAACATTGGCTGCGGGATCCATCAGCAGATATCGATTTCGAGCCAGGACCAGTTATGTCAATAATCCGGAGTGGGGACAGCTCAGTTCCAACTGCGGAATGCCATGCCTCATCAGTACTTTTGGCACCTTTCGGGGAACAGGGGTTCAGCCCAACCAGAATTGAGGGGCCATTTTTCGGTGGCTGGTGGATATCTGCTTGAGTATTAACAAATGTGAGATACAGCGGCCTGGCATGCTGATCACCAAAGAAATTGGTCAAATGAGGCTTGTCAGATGTAAAAATCACTTGCACAATCATCGCTTCGGCAGGAAGATGATCCTGTGTATCCCACCATCAGTCACCGGTGTTCATCTTGTTGTGTATTTGGCTATTTCCTGAGTCTGCGAGGTGCACCGGTTCAGCATTGAGCAGCACCTGAAAATGGAGTTCTGCCAAAAGGAACTATATATATTTGAAAATATCGCTGTAGTATAATGTTCTGAAGATAGGCGAATAATCTTCAACCCCACTATCATCACCGTGCCCGAAATCGAGTTGGGAGAGAAGCATTTTCAGGGCATCACCTGATTGGAATGATTTGATTTTGAAGTTGTCCAGTCCATTCCTCAGATGTTGATCTATCCACCTGTTCATTTGCTGGCTAAATGATTGAGCCTGTTGAAAGTCGTGTGTTGACTGAAATGGATGCCCTGGATTCCATTGTTGTGAGTACTTGCAATGCTTGTTGTACTATCCAGTTGCTTTGCCATATGCTTTCCCCCCCGCATTGTCATCTCCAACAACCTGACTATGAGCTTTCGTCGTCATTGAATCAGGGGTACATGTCAGATCAGGCATCTGGTGGTCTATGGTTTCTTTGTCGGAAGTAGCTTCAGGTAGTGGCGCACCAGGTTCATTGTCTATGGTTCAATCATTCCTTGACCAGCTCATCGATGGCCATTCGGGTGCACTGACTCAAATAAAACCTCGCTGGCTCGGCTCGATCCCAGCCTTCAGGAGGTGAATCTTCATTAGGTAATAGTGTTTCATTCATTGAAATATGGTGAAATAGTTGATAGTTAGCCTCGAGTTGGTTATCATCAAAATTTTTTTTTTTGCAGTTGAAGCTCTTAACATGTTTCCAGCAAGTGTTCACCATATTTGAAGAATAGTCAGTGAACACCTATTCTGATGAACCTCGATGATGCTTCAGGGGGTGATATCGAGCCTCGGGCATATTGATTGGAAAGCGAGCTAACTCAAGTTAGCATATCACAGCCACATTGCGCCCCACCAAATGTGGGGGAGGGGTAATATAAAGTCACCTTACAATCAGCTTTCTTCATAAACCAGGATATATATATCATATGGCACACAAGACTCTTGCACAACATCTGCTGAAAGTCGTTGGCAGAGAAGAGAAGGTTCCATTTGTCATCACTGCAATAGCCACGATGGGCCTTATATAACTTCATTGGAGCATAGTGAGTTATATGTACGCTCGAGCCTCCCTGCAGCTGATAATAAAGGTAGATCATCTTAATACAATGAATATGTGAGCTTCCTAGCTCGCTGTATGCCCAGGCAATGATCATCGAGAACTGATAAGATAATTCCTTCGGTAACGATGATTGACTCGATGGTGGATCCTGATGCGGCCAATGATATTTACACAAGAAGCTCAATCGGAACCAAGCACTGTTGCTGCTCGACTGACAGGCCTCCTACTGAATGAGACTGCAAGGTTGTACTCAGACAACTTATATGTAAGATTCCAATTTGTGCTTGAGGGGACGGATTTGAGTGCGGTCATCACGTGGGTGTGTTTAGGGTTTTGCGCGTTGGAGCCGCATGCACTGCAGTTCTTGTGTACGTGTCAATTAGACTTAGAGAGAGTCAGTGAGTTTAGGTCGATAGAGAGATTCAGCACAGCGGTCACGACACAACAGGTTATGAGCCGCGGTGCTTCGCTGATTTCACAAACTCGACTTGAATTGCGGCATCATTGACACGGTCTCGCTGGAGTCCAGATTGACTCGACGAGTAACAATGATGGCCGAATCGACAGCAATCTCGATTCAGTAGTTTTATGGTACGGACTGCAAGAGCCGGAGTTTGGAAATCGAAATACTCTTGCAGCCGAAGCAGGTTCCCGTCATTGTCGCCGGTACAGAGGAAGCACCGGATGTGAAGGACGGGACAGAGTTTCAAGCATGGAAGAAGCAACATGGAATCGCACGGTCAACTATTCTCCTCGCGATGGAGCGGTCACTACAGCAGCAGTATGGCGTTCAGAAAGACGCAAAGGCACTGTGGGATCAGCTGGAGGAGGACTACAAGTCGAAGGTGATGCTGAATGTTTGGGCTTTGCGAGATGAGATGTCGGCTGTGAGATTGAGCGATTGTGAGAATGCACAGGAGTACACATCGAAGATTCAGAGTTATGTGAATGACCTCAATCTCGGCGCCGATACTGATAGCTCAAGTACTGGTAGTGGTACGATGCCGAAGAGCGAGCACAGCTATTACCTGATGAAGGGTGTACCGAAGGGTAATGATTGGAGATTTTTCACCCAGTTGATCTACAGCAAGATCTACTCCCTGGCCAACAAACCGGAGGAGATTGCCACCAAGATGTGAGCCCACGGAGCGCGGTTACAGAAGGAAGACGATTCGGAGGTGGCAGACATGTTCTCAAAGTTGCGGACGAAGAGTGAGCAGCGGAGTTCAAAGCAGACTCGGAAGTCCCGGATGTCCTGTGATAGCGGCGGTGGGATTGATGGTAGTAGTTCGGAGAGTGAGAAGCATCGCCGCAGGCGTACTCAGCAATGCTACAGATGCCATCAGGTGGGGCACATTGCACGGAATTGTCCAAGCACTGCACCAGTGGAGAGCGCAGCACCGACAGAGACAGTGCCAGCGATGACAACGAGATCTATTGAGGACTATTGGATGACAACTACAGGCAGAGAAGCCCCATCGAAGGAGAGCTGGTACTTAGACTGTGCCACCACTTCTCACATTTGCGGAGATCGAAAAAGGTTCGAACGGTACACGGAGTATACCAAAAGAGATGGGCAGGAGATCCACGACGTTGCGGGAAGGGTAGCGGGCAAGGCCATCGGTGTGGCGGAAATCCCGGATCAGGAGATCGCACACGGTAGCTTCCATAGAAAGCTACGAAAATGGAGGTTTCATTTCGAGGAGCTTAGGAAGGGAGTAGCCGCAGCGAGATAATCGATTGGCTAGAACTAAGAAACAAAAGAGAGAAGAAGGAAAGAGATGAGATGATGATTGGTACGTGATTGGTGAGGTCTCTGGATCGTAGTCTCGGATGTCGTCCAGCGAAGGTTATTTACCCTTGTCGATGGCGTGATGCAGAGCCGCGATAACCCTAACCCAGTCACGTACCCACTCAATTGCGTGGCTTTGTAGTGGTGAGAGCCGTTTTCCCACCACAACTCCTCCCTAGCCACCTAGTGCGAACCACGCGGTTCTCCTCTTCCCCCGTCCTCCTCTTTGTTCTTACCGTCATCCTGTATCCCCAAGATCCCGCCCGTTATCCGCAACATCGAGAATTAACTCCGAAAGAAAACGCCAACCGGCTAACGAAACAAGGAAGGAAGGAATGAGAAATGAAAAAGAAACGAGTATACAAACGAAAACCTGGCCCAAAAACCCACTCTATCCAACCTTCCGCCGAAGTCTCCTCCACTCATATTCCGTCCTGTTTGCAGTCGGTGCTGATCGTCCCGTTTACAGTCCATGCTGATTCTCCCAAGTCGCGTCCACCCCGCTCATACCTCCGTCCCGGTTTAACGAGATGCTGCTCACGATCCTCCACTGTGTGATCCACCCTGTATCCTCCGCTCCAGCTATATTGTCCCGGTTTAACGAGACGGTGCTCACGATCCTCCGCCGCGGCATCCACCCTGTATCCTCCGCTCCCACTATATCGTCCCAGTTTAACGAGACGGTGCTCACTTTCCCGTGTCCTCCGTGCCTGTCAAGTCCGCTTGACCTCCGTATCCTCCGGGTGCGCTTCTTGCAGTCGTATCCTCCAAATGCACCCTCGTCAAGTGCGCATCGCTCCCCCGTCTTCCAAGTGTGCTTCTCCAAGTGTGCTTCGCTCTCATGAGATCACGTCTCCTCCGAGTCCACTTCGCTCCTCCAAGGGCATCCCCCGCCTCCAAGTTCACCTTCGTGTCTTGAGTGCTGCCTCTGTCCTCTATGTGCGCTTCTGGCCGGTGGTGGTGAAAAAGAAATGAAATTTCCCCTCCCTGGCCCTTTGTGTGAAGCACACTCTGCATTCCTGTCTCCGCTCGCTGTCAGCAAGCCTATGCTTTACCAAGTAGATGGCGTTCAAAACGTGACTGCTCCCGAATTCGTTCCAGTCGTACGGGGAGCGGTGGGTGGGCAGTGTATCTCGGACGGTGTTGCACGTCGACTTTGATCTGCCGAGATCGTGCGAAATGCTCCATGACCTCCTGCAGCAGCTGTGTCAATTGTTCCGGTGATAGCAGCGGTGTGGAGGTAGGTGTAGGTCGAGCAGGAGACGGGGCTGGAGAGACTGGGCATGCTGGAGGTGGTGGTGAGGAGCGGGCTGATGGCTGTGGCGGCAGTGGCGAGTCCGAGCGAGCTGGTGATGGCGGTGGCGGTGATGCTGATAGGATTGGAGCTCCTGCATGTGCATAATCCCTTATCGTGCGGTAGTCACAGTGAGCCGGTGCCAATGGTATCTCTCCACCTGGAGGCCCAAGTACAAGTTGATTGCGGTTGTTGATACTTACAACACCATCCTCCAGGTCGGTAGGCAAATCGACACACTTCCGGAGGTGATGCTGACTGCTGCAGTAATGGCATGGGGGAAAATCTTCTGGCTGCGGAGGTTGTACTGTATCTTGATGAGACGGCGGTGGGGGGCGCTTCTGATTGAACGGCGAGGTGGGCTGTGGACGGCGCGGCTGGTCGGGCACTTGACGTGGACGGTGCTGCTGGTCGGGCACTGGACGGTTTGGTAGAGAAGCCTCCTGATGGTGCTAGGGCTGCACGAAACGGTGTCCACGGACTGGCGGGCCTCGTGGTGGCTCAACACGGAATATTCCCAGTCGTCCAGTTTGACCAGCACGGATGGTACCTTGTCTAGCCGTCGGAGAAGGAGCCGAAGGGAGTGTTGTAATTTTCACTGTGGTCAAGGGAGCCTTAGCTGCCATGGGAAGTGTCGTGGTAGTCTCGACAGCTGCGGGAGCAAAGGGAGCCAGAGAATCCAGGGCAGCCGGAGATGTTGTGGCAGAAGCAGGGGAAGTCATGGAAACGGGAGAAGTCGTGTGAGTCATGGGAGTTGCCGGAGTCGAAGAAACAGAGGGAGCCGAAGAAGCAGGGGAAGCCGAATTACTTGTGGGAGCTGTGGGAGAGGTGGAAGCCATTGTAGCCAGGGGTGCAGGAGAAGCTATCGAAGTCAGAGATGCAGTGGAAGCCGGAGATATGGCGAGAGCCGGGAAAGTTGTCAGGGGCGCTGCGGCAGGAGCAAGAAATTCGAACATTGTCAAGGCCTCCACTGCAGCGATTCTCGCGGCGATCCAGCCCTTGAGCTTGCCGTATTCGAATGTACGCGGTTCGAGCGGGTTGAGACCAAGCTTAGTGATTACCTTCCTCCAGAGTCGCTTGGGAAGCGCACGCAGCAACATCTCCGTCCTCTCATACTCGGCCATCATGCCGCGCTCTGTGACTACTCCACTGATGTGGTCGTACGTGCGAAGGAAAGACTTCAGGGTCTCCATATTGTCACGGCCTCCAAACTTTGCACAACGATTCTCCAAATATTGACTTCTGTAGACGAGGGAATCAGGCCGGCTATCGGTATACCGAGACGCATCCAGCATCTCCATCTTGAGTGCAACCCAGTCGCGGCGCTCATAACGGCGTATCATCATCACCGTCTCTCTGATCGCTTCCGTGCAGTAGTAGGGAAGCATGACGACGACGTTTCGGCTGGAAGGGTCAGTAGCAGTGAAGGCGGCAATGCTCTCATACTTGTGGAGAAATGTCGTCACGTCAGAGCCAAGAAAGATCGGCGCGCCTGGACTAAGCGGAAATGGCATCTGATTCCGGGGTTTGGTCGCAGCCGAGATGGCCTCAACATGTAGCCGTGAGATCTCCATGCTTCAAAGCCCGCTTGTCGTGTACGTTGGCATAGGGTTGTGGTGATGTTGCTCGTAGGGGTGGTTCCCACAATGCTGGTGGTGGCTCCGACCTCTGTAGGAGTCAAATCAACGTGTCTCTGCTTGCGATTCCAGTATCCTCGTCTTCGATTCTCCCGCTTTCTATGCGTCAATCTGTTGTTGCCTAGTGGTCCTCCGGGCTTGATTCGTGTTCAATTGTCGCTGTGGTGTAGTCTCTGCTCGCCGCCCAGTTTTCCAGTCCCGTCGCGTCAATTCCATTCCCCTCCATATCGTCGGGCTGTCGTCCGTCTCTCGCTGCCAGCTTACTTTCCCGTGCTCTGCATTCCGAAACGACCTCCGAGTCAGAGCACCATTTGTGGCGGAAATCCCGGATCACGAGATCGCACACGGTAGCTTCCGTAGGACGCTACGAAACTGGAGGTTTTGTTTCAAGCAGTGTAGGGAGGGAGTAGCCGCAGCGAGATAGTCGATTGGCTAGAACTGAGAAACAACAGAGAGAAGAAGGAAAGAGATGAGATGATGATTGGTACGTGATTGGTGAGGTCTCTGGATCGTTGTCTCGGATGCCGTCCAGCGAAGGTTATTCAACTTTGTTGATGGCGTGATGCAGAGCCGCGATAACCCTGACCCAGTCACGTACCCACTCAATTGCGTGGCTTTGTAGTGGTGGGAGCCGTGTTCCCCCCACATCAGGCACGGAGATGTTTGGTTGAGGCTTCGACTACCTGGAGGCCGCCACCCTATACACGAAGGAGTTGTGAGAAACTTCTTGCATGTCGAAGGAGCAAACACCTCGCTGTCACAATCGCGGCTTATGGATCAGGGGTTGCGGATTGTCCCTGTCAACGGCTATGGGATCAAGATATATGGCAAAGCACTGGCTGAGAGTACTGGTCAAGGTCGAGGGAATTGTGTGGGCGTGGCACGCCAGATTGGAGGGTTATTCCGGCTGGATGTGAAGTTTGCAGGAAACAGAGATTGAGTGAGAGGATAATTATTTTGGAGGAGCTCCAGGCACGGTTGATTGCTTCAGAGGAGCTACAGGCACGATTGGGCATTTGGGAGGAGCTTCAGGCAAGCTCTATGTTTGCTTTCGTTGTGGATTAGTCCTAGGGTTGTGATACCGCCCTGGAGGAGTGTGGGGACCGATTTGAGTGCGGTCATCACATGGGTAGGTTTAGGGTTGTGCGCGGCAGAGCCGCATGCGCTTTGGTTGATTTGTAGTGTCAATTAGACTTAGAGAGAGTCAGTGGGTGTAGGTCGATGGAGCGATTCAGCACAGCGGTCACGACACAACAGTGCTAACCTTCATACTCGATATAGTGCTTGTTGGGTTCCTGGAGATATCATATAATATTCCTTGTATGACCTGTAAAGTCATCGAAGCATATGAAGGTGAGCATCTATTGAATATCCTAGTATGTGAATTCGAGCATATAACAAAGAAAGGCGGGATGTGTGTGATTAAGGTTTCTTTTTCTCCGCCGGTTTGGTTTCATGGATCAAAGGTTGAGTGAAACACCACTGATTGTGAATACAGAATGGGATATAAGAAGCCCTGCATTCCGCTGAAGATCACTGCTACCTATACTATACTCAACCATTCTCTGATTAATTCCATATCACATCTTGCAGCTATAGTAGTTTACCACCATCTTTGTTCACAGAACATGTCGATGAACGGATATGCACTGAAGACAGCATATAAGGCTCCACGGGGTGGCCAATTTGGCATGCAACAACACCGTGGAGACAATTCAGAATCATCGGAAAATAGTTCACAAACTGCCAATGGCATCGACAGGTCAGTATTGAAACAACCCAATCAATATCATTCGCTGCATGGGTATGGTTACCCAGCTTTATAGCACCGATTTCCAGGCACTCCGCCATTCTAACACATTCTCCATTCAACGTGACACACAGTTCACAACCAACCAGCAGTGCAAGCCAAGGATTTCCAAGTTATGGGCCACAGTGGCAAGGATATGACCTCCACCAAGGTGGTTATGGCAGGTCCCAAATGTTCCCCCCTCTGCAGATTCCAGGACAAGGGCCATCAGCTCCAGGTTCACCGAGAGTGCCTCCAGGCCTGCCAGAAATGCATCCAGTCAATTGGCCAACCACGTCCAGCTCAATTCATCCCCCAGAATCACGTTCCGGTGCACCTGGGAGACCCCCGATCAGCCTCCCCAACAAAAGATTCCAGCTGCCTGCACAGCTGCAGAAAGTAGAGGTCACAGGGATGGGGGACTCGCCTCCATTGCTGGACATTTCCTGCAATGATTATGATGCAGATGATGAGAGCGATGATTCTTCGGACTTGGGAGGTGCAGGAGGCAAACCGCCGATCAGCCTGTAGCATAATGAATTCACCTTCAAGTAATTTGCCATAATGATGGGGCAGCCCAACTAGAGTGCATTCAACAAGTGGAAGAAAGTATCAGTGGCTGGGTGTCTCGAGATGAATCATCGGTCAATTAGCCGAGGGCGGAATCAATTGAGAAAGTTTCCGGATGGATCATTTGACTGGGAGACGGAGGGTGCCGATTGTTTGGTGACATTCGAGGACTGGCTGCCTTTGGTTGACATCGATAATGGTGAATGGATTCGGCGGTAGAGGGTTGAGATGCGGTTGAAGAAATGTTTATGCGAAATTCGGGTGGTGAGGAAAAAGGGAAGACATGGCAACATGCGACCGGCATCAGATTTGGGCAAGCGCAACAGCAAAATGGTGAGAAGTAATCTCCCCGAGTTGCTACCTTCAACGTCTATGATTGTGATTCGCTGGGTGTCGAATGGCAAGGATATTGTTCTAGCCCCCAAACAACTCCAAACCTCGTATACCGATGAGAGGCACTGGGACGAGCGGATTGATTTCATCTACAAACACAGAGGCTAGAAAGAGCCATACATTCTAACATTGATGTTCAAGTGCACCTTGGAGCATGATGAATTGGAAGGAGAGTGTGAGGGAAAATATACACACAGGCAAATGATAATCAATGCCATATATGGGCAGATTTCGTAAACTATTGTCTTTCAAATACATTAAAGTTGAAACTTGAATATAATCCGGAAATATTTTGGTCGAAATGACCTGAGCTACAGGGAAGTCGAATGGCAAGCACGTGATCAGCCCTGCAAAAGTAATCCCCTCTACCCGTGATAAGGCTGGATGTGCGCAACGGCTCATGATTATACATAGACTTTGGCAGGTTCTGATGAGGGTGGAAGAGAGGAGGGGGAGGAGGATGGTGGGCAAGAGAATGATGCTTGTATTGATGTAAGTTCTGATTGAAAGAATAGAATTGATTGTATTCCATACATATATATTTGTTCAAATAGTTGCTTGTTTGTGAAATACCTAACATTGCGATGAATTTCAGAAGTGCCGGAATATGAGCCCATCTATACAGCTTACATCGGAGCAACTGCAAGAGATCATTGAGGATTAACACATCACAGACAAAGACGCAAGGGTGGTTCAGGAGCAACTGGAGGAAGGTGAGGAGGTCCTCGATCTAGATAATTCCAGTTCACAATTGAATACAGTTCTCAATACAATCAACGACGAATTTGAACACGAGTTTGTTGTTCAGTCAGTCAGGCTGCTGAATGCCCATCCGATTCGCCAATCAACAGTGGACCGCATTCCAGGCCGCAACTATCCAATTCCAAGCCTACTTGTAACGAAGTTTCAGGCGCACCAGGTTTGAGCCATACTGTTCAGTGTTAGGATGTGGGTTTGTGATTCCAATATGCGAGGAGCACTGGTGGCAGATGAAATGAGTCTTGGCAAGACTTTCACCTCAGTGGCAGCAGCAGTGATATGCAAACTGATAACTGAGAAAGTTATAATGGCATTACCGCTGCCGATTTTGACGGGGAATAACCTTGACAAGTGGGTGAATATGGCACTGACGTACTTTCCCTGCATTATCAGTGAACAACGGGAGTGGTATACATTGCAAGGACAGCATTCAGTGCCCCACCGCCCCATAGAGATCCAGCCAACACCACTGCAGGGGCATTCAGCGCTTACATCAGCCCTTGAACCACGCCTGGTGGTGACAATGCCTGGGGTCACAGAGATGTTGAAGAGTGTCATTGATGAGATTACATACGGAACCAATGTAAAACTCATTTACTCGTTGCTCTCAGAACATGCGGGTCTCACCCACAGGAATCCAAACACAACAATTGATGAGCCGGAAAGCCGATGGAATATCCACCTTGGTTCATATGATACCTGAACATCCAGAGCGAAACCATGAAGCAACGGCCAACTCTTCTGCTGTGCATGGAGTTTCGGCATTTTTGAAGAGTCCCATCGGTACAATACTAAAAACTGTGTGGGCTGGCACATTGTGATGAAAATGAAAATTGGATTCTAACTTCAGGTGACAGCAATGCTGGGATTACATTGACACTATGACTGGTGTTATCAGACGATGTGGCTGTTTTCAGGTGCACCTGAAGATCCACTGCATGATACTGTGATGGAGAGCATGGTGCTGACGCATTGTATTCTGCTGTGAAAAGTATGATGCATGCTATCCGGACAGAAGACGAAGAGGCTCAACAAGATGCCGCCCACTGGATGATACGGATTGCCAAGCCATGGACAATAGGATGGTGGTCAGAATCGAAACAAGCCAATGGAGAACCATTTGTTCGGATACCAAAGGAATATGCACACCTCATTGATCTTGAGTGGACTGAGGAAGTGCAATGACAACCACAGAATCGTGTGGAAAGAATCACTTCACGGGGTATATCAGGTGCATGGATGGTTCATAGATGGCGCCAAGCATGTTTCTCGTAAGTGTTGGGACACACCGAGAATCGCAACGACATGGCTGGACAATGGTTCAATGAATGGCCACTCGATACTTGGGTCGATTCTCCAAACTTCTTCAGGCTCAGAGAGAAATTTCTGCCAATGCTTGGTAATGAACTTGCGGAAAATCCTGAACCTGACCTTGACGACGAATCAAGAGAGGCACTCATACCTGTACACCACAGAAATGGAAATGCACTTCCCAGTGCAACTCCTCCATAAAAGGTGCTGCTGATTTGTCCTCTTCCGGGCCAAGTTTGTCATTTGAAGTGGTGGCTGACCAAGTATTTTGCGGATCATGCGGATATATTCCACATGGATGCAGAAATAGGCAATGATGAAGGAACAGAAATGCTGCACAAATTCCAGGATTCATGAAATCCATCTGTATTCATAATGATACCCAAAGTGGGTGGGACAGTCCCAACTCCTACAGCTGCATACCATGCTGGAATAATTCAGATGTTCTGGGGATTGAATGAGCAGTGGCAGGCAATTGCACAAGTTGTCCAGCTAGGGCAAACCACAGTACCTCATACATGGTGACTGAATCCGGGTCATGGTAGCTATGGTAACTGGGTGGGTGATTTCCACCAACGTTACCAAGTTGCGCAAATGAGAGTACTGCACGGCTTGATGAGTCGACAGAACATCACAATGATAATGATTTCCCAGATTCTGGAGTCTCGTGAGGACCACACAATGCGGCTGACAGTGAATGGAGACTTGTTGCAGTCTGATGCATGATCATCATAGTCTGTTAGGAAGCTTAATCAAGGTACGCCTCTTTAGACAGTCAACTGACATGATCTTCTTGACTGATACCAATAGTCAAAATGGTTGTTTGTGAGGCACACTATACTGCATAAAGAAATTCATTCTCTCTGTCATTTTGAAGTGAATCAAAGATCTGATGTTGGAATTGTTAGAGGGTGATTTCATTGGCATTCTTGATTCTTAATAATGACCGCTATGAGATGAAGTCAATTGATAAGCTACATTACACCTTCCCATCTGGCCTATCTCACAAACAAAGGGATAAGTTGAATGTCGAGCACAATGCCGCAGTGGGCTTTGAATCATTTGTCAGTTTCGAATTGGAGGTGCACCGGAAACCTGAGACTATGTACACATTTCGAAGTTGAAAGAATGAAAAATGCATCATTCAACAACTTTGAGGTACAGCTGGAAATTCTCGGTTCTGACATGTGTCTCACTAGAAGCGATCGCGCGCTGCATAGTTGCCAATCCTGCGTGCCAATAAAGTCCATGGAGGCAATATTGAGTTGCTGTGTGAGAATACAAGACGCCGGCTCGCAGATTCCTAGCACTGCGGAAGCATTTACTGGCAGATGATCAAACTTGAGGTTCACCGGAAAATCCTCAGCATGTCTTGAGTCGCTTTAAGATACATCCAGCATAGCATATTTGCCAATCGCATTTGGCACTGAGACACTCTAGGCGATATTGAGTAGTTGTGTACGAATATGAGCCATGGCTCGCTTATTCGTGGCAAAGCCGCAGCATTTGCTGGTATTTGATCGAAATTCAGGTGCACCAGACAGGTGTCAGTACATATCCATATGACTGATTGATCACTGCAGATTTGCCAATTCGAGTGGCAATGAAGTCAGTCGAGGAGATATTGACTTCCCATGTCGGAATATGAGACATGGGCTAACTTATTCATGCCAAAGTCGCTCCCTTTGCAGGCCTATGATCGAAGTTCCGGGCACCGAAGAATCCTGGCCGGAACGTTATGACAGATCTGGTGCCGCATATTTACTCATCCAATCTGGTAATAATAACAGTCTAGGCCCTATTGTGTACTTGCCTCAGAATATGAGACACGGGCTCACTAATTCGTAGCAAAGTCGCAGCGTTTGCTGGCATATCATCGATGTTCGGGCACATCCCAGATCCGCATCCTACAGTGTAGGAGACTGTGACACGGCTCAGGTATTCATGGCAAAGCTGCAGCTTCCGCTCCCAGGTATTTGCTGGCCTATGATTGATCTGCTTGCACAACTGAGATCTGCAATCCAGTCCAGAATGACGTTCTTGGATTTGTATAAGGCCAACTTTGATAAGCTGAGACGCAGTATGGATGGATCATTCCGGCCCAGGAATGCCTCGAGAGTGACAAATACACCACCGAAGTGCATGTATCCCACTCTGAAATGCACAATATATATTTGTTTGCTCTATTTCCATCATGTTTTCTTCGACTTTGAATCAGTGGACGCAGTGCACACAAATTGTCATCTATCAAGACACCTCATGTTTAGGAGCAGGGCGCTCATTCTGCTTGGCCTCTGCTAAGATATGAATCTATGCTTGATCTGGATATGAAGGTCGCTGCTAAAATGCCTTGAACTTTCAGCTCTGTGTCAACTTGGCCGTTGGAGGAAGGTCGCCCTGTACAACTAAACCCTTAATGCACAGACCTCGCCAATTAGTAAGCTCACATAACTCAATATTTATTAAGTTGTATGCTTGGACCTATTCTTCGAATTCCTAAAATAGCTTCTGCAAGTTCAGTCTAAGTCAAAAGAGCTGGAGCTTCAGAGCAAGAATCTCGAAAGACAGATTCTGTTCAGCGACCATGCAAGATGGCTGGCAACTCCTGCTCACCCATGCACTGCACTTACTCAATGAGGCCTAAGTTCTCAATGCAGTGAATGCAGACTTAACTCAAATCTGACTAACTGTATGTTTGGGCCGCCAAATCTTGTATCAGAAATTGGATTATTGGAACCAAATTCCATCAAGAGCGAAGTTTGAAGCGAGAAAATCTTGAAAGCTCAAGTTAAGAAATGACAGCTTCAACGAGTGCAATTAACTGTCAGAGTGAGGCGAGCTTGCTTGGAATCCCAAGCCATTGAATCCAAGCGTAACCATTTAAACTTCGGTGCAACCCATTTTCTGGAACTGCACACAATCATCATCATTCCTCTGCCCTCTGTGAGATGATGTCTTACTATGCATTCATACCATGTAGCATATAGCTTTCAACCTCAACATTAACTGAAGGCAACATTGTAGTGGTGAGACTCACAATGAATATGTCATTTAATGGTGTGCAACTTACTAGATATTAGGTGCCAAATCAGAATATGAGTGAGTATTGATGACCCATTTTTTAGCAATCTTGGCATCGCCAAGTGCTTGAATCGATACAATTGCCCATGAATCATCCATCATACCTTATCATTCATTCTCTACACCTGTATATCACATTTGTATACCAAATTCTCACTCTTCTCCATCCACTGCAACATTGTTGTAAAGGATAATCTGCAGCCACGGCCCAGATAAACACATGAAAGGGAAGTTATGCTTACAATATTGCCTCATCGACTGCTTACTTAGCTGCAGCATCATAATAGAATAGAATTTGGTCAAAATATGTGTGTCCTTCAGGTGGAAATACCGCATACGGACATTTATAGTTCTGCTTGATCAATATCCCACTCACTATGAACCTTCGCAACTCAGTCATCACTCTCAAGGTCCCAAATCTATGGAGTGCTGCATATTCTAAGTGCTGCACCAATTCTATGCCATGCAGTCACCTCAAATGCTTGAACATTCTCGCATAATTACTATGTTCAGAGAGTCATGTGCATGGCACATGGTCTCAATTGGGTTCTCAAGTGCTCCATTTGGCCAGCACCAAGGGTTAGTTAATATCACGAGTTTTCTTCCAGTGCGTCTGGTTCTATTCTATGTGCATTGGCTTTAGCCAACCTCCAATTCCTGCATCCATACAGAGTGTTATTGATAGGAGATGCTAACATTCGGCATTGGAAAGCCATCTTTTCTGGTGCACCTGACATGGAATCCATCTATTCCAGTGCACCTGACAGCATTCTATATCGCAACACTGGACCGCCATCCTCGATATACATATGAACCATGGAAGTAATCACACCTGAATCATTCAAGGCATGCCTCGAATTGCATCCTCCTCAACTTTGTGCAACTTCTTGCTTCATTTTTCCTGTTATTCTATTCCACTTAATCTTATCTTTACTGCTCATACATTCTCTCCCACATTCCACAACTTTCTATCTTCATCACCACAGATGGAACCTACGCCCAGCCAGGTGAGGAATCACCATTCACAGACGAATCAGGAAGCACACCTTCAGAGAGCACTCGAATTCCAGAATGCAGCCAATCTTCATTGTCCAACGAATGTTTGTCTCCCAATCATCCGCCATTGTGCATTGTGTTGCGGATGACTAATCTCCCCGATTTCATCATTGACGCGGGATGACTATCCTGATCTGGAGATCGGTGATGACGACAGTGAGTACCCCGGAGAGTCCACCTTACCTTCCTACTTTATACAAGATGATTTGGATCATCAACAGGTGGTCCTGCCTCTAGGCCAGGCGCGCCAGGACAAGTCATTCTGAACTACAAGGGTTCCACTGCCAAAGAAATGGAGCCTTGCCAATACTGACATTGGATGCCCTCCGCCTCCAAATATCCAAAATCCTGCCGTTGCGATGGCGCCACCACTGCTCTAACATCAGAAGTCGAACCTCCTCAACAAGTTATCTGAGTCTGACGGTGTACCATCCACCCAGGCGCTGCCGCTACGCAAGTCAAGTGGAGCCCAGAATGTTCCACAACCCAACACCAATGCAGATCAGAACGTTCCGCAACACCAAAAGGCAACTTTTGAGGTAGCAAAAAGGTTCAACGAGGGAATCGTACTCATGAAGACACCTTGGCAAATATTATCTGATGACAAGTACTCGATGGTTGAAGACACTTGGAACCTAGCCATTGATGCTCAGGATCATCAGCGGGCATTAGCAGGTGCTCTTTGAGGGACGCCATCTGTGTGTCAGTTGCCCGGCAGTCCATCTCTCAATATAGATCCATATACCCAAGAAGCTATATGTCTCGGATTCTGTTCAATGCTCCTCTAACAGATTTCGGATATTGACTTCCCCCCAAAATATACACAGCTAAAAGTGAAGACAAGTACCATTCGAGGACGGTTTGCAGTTATGGCACTTCAATCAGTTGTCCGTAGTTGACAGTTCAATTTGCGCTCTCAGCCTGAGCATCAGATCCCGATTCAGGAGCTCCTGTTTGACAATGTATATCTCTCCAAGGTCGTTGAGGATAAGAAATCATGGTTCCCCCAAATGGATGTGCTTGATCTAATATACCATCAATTTGTTTTCACCGCCGATAGCTTGGGACGCCAGCCTATGACATCCCAGTATTCCTAACCTCTCACTCCAAAGAGTTTTGAGCTGGCAGCTGCCACAATTCATTGTGCGCTGTCTAAATGTGCCGGTGGAAAGAAGGTCACAGTAATGTATTCTCAAGATGGATATTGAGGTACATTTTGCCTATCCCTTGTGATAAACTTTACTCCGGAAGCCACGGCACTCATCAATCAAACAGGATTGGGCGGCTTGATACCCCCGGCGGCGCGAAACCACTATGATAGGCTCTCCTCAATCCCCGTCGGTGCTCCTCAGCCTAGATTGATGCTCTTCTTTTTCATTCCGCACTCCATTTGCCTGCCTGCGCTCCTCATTTCCCACTGGCGCACCTCAGACGGGATTGTCGCTCATATATTGAATTCCGCACTCCTTTCCTCCCCACCCCCTTTTTGGTAGTCCTCAATCCCTGTCGGCACTCCTCAGCCTAGATTTGGTGCTCCTTTTCATTCTGTGCTCCTGCATCACCCTCTGTGTACTCCTCTTTTCCACACAGCACTCCCCATCTTGGCCCTCCTTTTTTCCTGGTGGTAACTCCCCTTTTTCATCTGAATAATCGTTGCCTTTCCAATGCCCATTTGGATTCACAGCTAGCTAACATCTCATTACACCTTTGTTAGATATCACAAATTGAGCCAATAAACATTGGAATTCAAGGTCATCGACTCGCCACGTACGAATAATCAGCTAATACCAGGAGCGCCTCCAGCTTCTTTCAGCCGCTGATGAATTTGGTGTTCTCGCTTTTATTGGCCCTGATGAGATGGGAGATGGAGTGGATGACATTGACACCAAGTTGGATTGATCGCTTAGTTGGGTTATGGTTTTGGTGTACCTGCTGTTATGTTTGAATTACTCACCTGTTTCTTTGGTTCCTTAATGTAGCGAGGGAATAAATATATTGTTGACGAAGATGATAGCGAGTATGATTCAGAAGTGATAATGATCGATAATCAATGCATCATATTCGCCATTGAGGGAAATCGATTGTTCATGTACATCCGGAGAGTCTCAGATCATGCCTGCAGTCGTCTGAATGATTATTCATCGAACCCAGGCATCCCTCAGAGTTTGCGTGTGATTCCCGAATTGGTTCGGCGACACTCCCAGGTGCACCCAAAGTACTGTCCGGCGCTCCGCCATGTTCCGAAACTTATCACAATCACTCCCATGGTACTCATGAATCAGTCATCAGGGTTCCAAGTTACTCCCAAGGCCGGCTGGAATGCCCTCCTAGGGTCTGTTACTCTCCTCAAATTGATGCTTCTAAGTATACCCTCCATATCCTCTCAGATACTCCCGGAGGTTCCCAGGGACCAAAATACATTTTGCTGATGTATACCGAAATATCAGCTCTGGGAATTATGGTTGTTGGAGTATTGGTTATGAAGTTGAGAGATGGAGGACAGGATCACATTTGCATGTTGTCTTGTTTCTGTCATCTTTACGTCTTTTCTTTGGATTTCGGCTTGATACAAATAGCGTCAGCATGGGATTTCTTTACATGCAACAGGAGCTTGATTTTCCCTGTGTATGGAATCTGGCAATAATTGGACACATGTTGAACCGCCAGGTAGCGGGACTTAGGATTCTGTATTAGTATGTGTGATGTAAAAATGTTGAATTCTTTCTGTTCTTTTCAATTGTCTTGAACCATTTATGCAGCCTAGGATGTTTTCACCTAACAAGGCGGATAATGCATTAGGGACAGTTGACCCAGGGCTGGGTAACAGCCGTTCTATATCGAGGGCTCACCATGGTCCTTAGATTTCTAGCAATACTCCTACCTAGTTATGTTCATTTACTATTACATGCCTCCACTTTTACAACTGTATCCTATATTTACCATACGTATCCCTCTGAGGCCAAATGCTAGCATATGTGACGATACACTTAACTGCATTCGGCATGAATTGTATGTTCGGTCAAACAATCACAGTATCTTGACAGTAACTCTGACAAACAATTGTGAACAACAGCACTTGAAGATAGTGAAACTGAATGGCAATCTCTGCTAAGCAATTCAATTGGTGACTGTAAACTACCATGCACCACATATCTTCGAAGGCTTAAGTTTGTCAAAAATCCTCAACTGACCATTCTAATTTCCACCAACTTTCAATGATGCGAGATCATGAAGACAAAATTGTGATGAAAACTCAAGGTACAAAAGGGCAGTTTCAAACAGTGCTAGTAACTGACAGGGTAACGCGAGCCAGTGACTGCAGTAAATGCATCAAAGTCGGGATACGAATTCTGCACTTGCCATATTGTAATTCACTGATACTGCAGGCTTACACACATCAGCCCAGTTTCAGATGAACCCTCCTGACATACTACTCTGGTCTTATACTTAGCTTTGAACCCCAAAATTTCAATTAACTTAACATTGTAGTAGTGAGACTCATAATATGTTGGGGATTAAGTATAGTGCAGTTCAACAGATTGTTTGCACAACACCTGAGTGGGAGTGTCTATGGATGACCAATTTGTTTGAAATCTTGACATTAACAAGAGGTAGAATAAATTAGATTACCCCTGCATGTTCATCATCCCTTACAAGTTCTTTCACAATATTCAATTTCTCTGTTGTGAACCTATGTTCTCCCTAACTTACAGTTACTGTGAATGAATCATCAAGGAATTCAGCAGACACACACTGGTAAATGTGAAGCTTTTCCCACAATATTGCCCTATTAGCTGCTTGCATTTGTGCCAAATCTTAACCCAACTGAATGCCATGAAATTGGGGTTTTCTCTCAACTGATGAGCTATATTTGAAGATTCACATATATCTACTATCTACAACAGTCGCGGTTTGAACTCTTCTAACTTCCACTGTCCCCGCTCAGCCTGATCCCAACTGTATCCAATTCTGCTGATTCTCACAACCCCAACAATTCTCTGCCATGTGGTTAACTTATATACTCAAACATTAGGTACCATTACTAACTCTGGAGCAGTGTTAAACAGGGACAATTGGCATTAACCCATATCTCAGTACAACATATGGCCGGGTGCAACAGTTAGTTATTAATAAAATCATACTGATATCTTGTGTTCTTTGGGTGTGTCATGTTCTTCAGGTGGGCCTTCTTCTTTCGAAATATCGAGTTCTTCAGGTGCATTAGGTATATTAGATGAATCTGGTTCAACTCTAGGTATGTTGGCTTAAACCAACCACTAATTCTTGCATCAATAGCATACTTCGATCTGGATGCCAACATTCAACATTGGGCACATGAAGAACACATCTAATCCGGAGCACCTGATACTTTCTGAATCTCAACAAATTACTATCATCCACATTATATATAAGAACTGCTGAAATTAAGTCTTTCTGACTCTTTCCAGACTTGAGTTGAATTGCATCCTCTTCAAATGAGTGTTACTTCGTTCTACTATTTTCCAGTTATTCTATTACGCTGCTTTCTTTATTTACCCAGATGTACTTGTCTCTCTACATTACCCAACTTCTGTCACGGCTCGGGTTACGAGTGAGAGGTTGGGATGTCACCTAGGAATTAGTTCACATGTACAGAAGAATCTGCTGTTATGGAATGGCGGAGACGTTCGGAGACTTGGGGGCAAAGTGTGGAAATGTGGACTAGTGGTGGCAGTATGATATGTAGTGATAAGGAAGTGTTCTGAGGTGTTGCGACATCGGATGATGAGGCATGGTTTTTTGTATAAGGAATAGTGGGGTGGTGTGTAAGATCATGGTGAAGGATTGGGATGGTACATCGAAGCTTGAAGAATCATTCAAGAGAGACAGACGAACTGTATATAATGTGAGGTTGCTTGGTGTGGGAGGGTTTCTTTTTCTTCTATCTTTACTCGTTCTCTTGTATAGCAAAGCAGGTTATCACGTAGGAACAACTCCAATTGTTGTCTTGCCATTGGTCTCTCGATACAAACTTCAAGTTCGTTGTTCCGATTACGATATCACATTATTGTAAACAATATCACCTACGCCCGAACCTGCCCATTACACTAGAATGATTCCTTTTCAACGTACCTGATATTGAATATACTGCCAACACGGTGTGACCCCCTGTGTTGACCCTGTTTGATATTACTGCGGAATGTCCAACAGATATATCCCGATTTGCTACCTCTGGAGCTGGGAGCTGACGGAATCGGACGTGCCTGTAACATTTGAAAGGTTGTAGTTACTCTCACGAACCTTGGTCTGTTACTTGTTGGGTGTATCTCAAACCTAACAATCAATGGATTCACCTTTGCGATGATTGGGTTGACGAGCTACCACAAGTTACCGGGTTAGATATCCATCAGTATCCACAGCAATCCCCATAGTCAGATGCTACAATTGGACAATAATTGTACTTCCAGAACGAATTCATTTGATCTTGCCGGAGTTCTTTGTCCCGTGTGTAAACCCCAACCCTTTAACACCTTTGATAGTATCGGAGCCATACTTGCGACTACTTCAGAAGAACAACCTTTACAAGCATATTTTTGGGAGTGATCTGACATTCCTTCCCAGTGGAATTTTACAGGACAAGATCAACCGCGTATGGAGGAGGCGTGGAATGTCATCATCCTGTCATTGGAGAGAGTTGGACTATGTATCGGGGAGCCCACGCTTGGTTCCATTGTGATCCGGAGCAACCAGGTGAGTGTGAAGAACACAATTGTTTAGAAACACATTTGATGGAGGGATACACACCAGCAGCCGCAGCAACAGCGAAGCCTTTGCCGATCCCTCTGATTGTTATCGAACCCTCAACTCTGACTCATTCCATAATTGTTCGGTATTTATGGCAATGATAAATGTGCCTGATTCACTGCAATGTCAGGATCAGAACAGCACGACCAGGTGGCCTTTGTGTCCATGGATGATCTGGCCACCATAGGAGAACTTGTCAACATGAATCTACTGGACATAGACTTCGCGGAGAGACAGACAATGGTAGAAACAGCCCAGCAAGTGCTGAGGAGGGTGGCACAGTATACCGAACCCACAAGCGTCATACATAGGATGTGCCATCATCCAGCCCAGACAATCATATTACAGAAGCAGATCACAGACCTGTGGGGACGGATTTGAGTGCGGTCATCACGTGGGTTGGTTTAGGGTTGTGCGCGGCGGAGCCGCATGCACTTTAGTTCTTGTGTACGTGTCAATTAGACTTAGAGAGTCAGTGAGTTTCAGGTCAATAGAGAGATTCAGGACGCCGGACACCGTACAACAGGTTATGAGCCCGGGCACTTCGCTTGTTTGGCGAACTCGACTCGGATTTAGATTTCGAATTGCGGCATCATCGACACGGTCTCGGAGGAGTACAGACAGACTCGACAGGTGTACGGACGACAAGATGGCCGAATCGACAGCGATCACGATTAAGAAGTTTGATGGTACGGACTACAAGAGCTGGGATTTGGAAATCGAAATACTCTTCAAGCAGAAGCAGGTTCTCGGCATTGTCGACGGTACAGAGGAAGCACTGGATGCGAAGGACGGGACAGAGTTTAAAGCATGGAAGAAGCAACATGGAATTGCACGGTCGACTATTCTCCTGGCGATGGAGAGGTCATTGCAGCGGCAGTATGGTATTCAGAAAGACGCAAAGGCGCTGTGGGATCAGTTGAAGGAGGACTACATATCGAAGGTGAAGCTGAATGTTTGGGCTTTGCGAGATGAGATGTCAGCTGTGAGATTGAGCGATTGCAAGAATGTACAGGAGTACGCATCGAAGATCCAGGGGTATGTGAACGACGTTAACCTCTGTGCGGAGAGTTCGACCGGTATGATGCCAAAGAGTGAGCACAGCTACTACCTGATGCAGGGTATACCAAAGGATGATGATTGGAGGTGTTTCACCCAGTTGATGTACGACAAGATTGACACCCTGGCCGACAAACCGGAGGAGATTGTCACAAAGATGAGAACCCACAAAGCGCGGTTACGCCAGGAACACGATTCGGAGGTGGCAGCCATGTTCTCAAAGCTGCGGACGAAGAGTGAGCAGCGGAATTCAAAGCACTCTCGGAAGTCCCGGAAGTCCCGTGATAGCGGCAGTGAGAGTGATGGTAGCAGTTCGCAAAATGAGAAGCATGCAAGTCGCCGCAGGGATACTCAGGAGTGCTACAGATGCCGTAAGGTGGGGCACATTGCACGGTATTGTCCAAGCACTGCACCGGTGGAGAGCGGAGCAGCGACAGAGACAGCGGCAGTGGCAGCGGCAGCGGCAACGACGATGACGACAACATCAATTGAGAACTATTGGATGACAGTTACGAATCGAGAGAGCCCATCCAAGGAGAGCTGGTACTTGGATTGTGCCACCACTTCTCACATTTGCGGAGATCGGCGAAAGTTCGAACGGTACACGGAGTATACCAAAAGAGATGGGCGGGAGATTCGCGACTTTGCGGGAAGCGTAGCGGGCAAGGCTATCGGACATGGAGATGTACGACTGAGACTTCGGCTGCCAGGAGGGCGAAAACATGAGGTTGTTGTGAGAAACGTCTTGCATGTCGAAGGAGCACACAACTCGTTGTCACAATCACGGCTTATGGATCGGGGATTGCGGATTGTCCCAGTCAATGGCTACGGAATCAAGATATACGACAAATCGCCGGCAGAGGACAGTGCTCGAGGTCGAGGTCGAGGAAGTCTTGTGGGCGTGGCACGCCAGATTGGAGGGTTATTCCGGCTGGATGTGAAGGTTACAGGAAAGAGATATCGAGCGAGAGGATAGGAGCTCCAGGCATAGTTGATTGTTTCGGAGGAGCTCCAGGCACGGTTGATTGTTTCGAAGGAATTCTGGGCTTGATTGTTTGGGAGGAGCTTCAGGCAAGCTCTATCTTTGTTTTCATTGGAGTTTAGCACTACGGTCGTGATACCGCCCTGGAGGAGTGTGGGGACGGATTTGAGTGCGGTCATCACGTGGGCTGGTTTAGGGTTGAGCGCGGCGGAGCCGCATGCACTTTAGTTCTTGTGTACGTGTCAATTAGACTTAGCGAGAGTCAGTGAGTTTAGGTCA
>Ga0307512_10001850_pt1 | contig 28420 bp, 22 predicted proteins | sample 14_EM_MG_FD_200267 | JGI IMG/M metagenome (GOLD analysis project Ga0307512, IMG submission 200267) | Populus trichocarpa ectomycorrhiza microbial communities from riparian zone in the Pacific Northwest, United States - 14_EM | ecosystem: Host-associated > Plants > Roots > Unclassified | place... | reverse complement strand
GGCACCCAACTACCTTGTATATATCTCGAGTCTTTCTCCTGCTCTCCAGTCTCTGTACCTAAGTCTATTCACACGGTTCTCCCCTTCCATATTTCAACATTTCTGCTCTCCTCCCTAGGCCTCTCGTTGATACACATCATTCCTACCATATCTGAACACTCCCCGCATGACTCGCACTGTTTTGATAGAAGACCACTTTGCTCCCCTCTTAATCCATCAGTTGAGTACATTCACAACGGGAGGTAACTCGGCATCTAAAAAAAAGACACCCGAGTGTTCTACCCCAAAGATAGTAGAAGGTGCAGATGGCCTCAACCACCCGTGAAATTTGAATTAACGGGTAGTCCAACGCAGTACTCAATAGACTAGTCCCTTAGTAGTGAGATACGCGAATTCATGTACAAGCATCCACAGGAAATAAAAACCCTCATGAGGCCAAAAACTGATTCAGCCGGGATTTGAACCCGGGTCGGGCGCAGGATGCATCGAGTGATGGCAAGCGCCCATGATACCCCTACACTACTGAATCGAATCATACTTTATGAAGGCTGTAGTCGTATTTATCGGAGCTTACGCATGTTCAACTTTGATCCCAGATCGGATTAGCAGAACTCCACCTCGCCTATAGAAATCTGTTTTGCCAATTCTTTACAGTCATTTTCTAAACCGAGTTTTGAGCTATTGATACCGGCAAAATGAACCTGTGGACTGACGGGCTCCTCAAACGGTTTGGATGCAGTACGGCGGTTCGACAACGCAGGCTGGATTTAAAAACTAAAGTCTCTTATACGCTGCTAACTTAGGCACAACTACAGTCGTTTCGGAATCTTCATCGATGAGAAGCGGCATTATTCTGACTATAAGAAGGGTGAGCTGAAGTCCAGGAAGGGCAAAGGGGAAAGCAAAGGTCCGCAAGACATTGTAACCAAGCCGGCTCAACCGCATGGTTTCTCGTTAGTATGGATGCTAAATCTATGAGCTGTCAAACTGAGACGGCGTACAGATACTAAAATTTATATGGCCCCGTACGGACTACAGCCATGGGCGGTGCTTTTAATACGTAACTTGTTATTGAAATTGTTAGGAACAGTTGGACTGACTTGTCTAGGCAGTGTTAGATGCCACACTCGAGTTATTCATAGCCTTAGCCAGTCGCTCTGCTACTGCAGATTTGTTTTATAGGCCTTTAAGAAATTCATTCAACTATTAGAAGAAAGCGAGTTTGATGTACCAGTGTCTAATTGCTATGGTTGTAAAGGGAGTTATTTCATTTGATAGTGCCTGGGCGCACCGGTTTGGAACTTGATGATTGGCATTGTGTGAAGACAGTGAACCAGCCCAAGGTGTACTGAGAGGTTCACACAATGGTATGGTTCTGTTGAAAGACTTTAATGTCTTAGTTGAATAGCACCTTTCTCTGCATGTTGTGTTTTAGAGTCTGCTTTGTGGCTTGAGGATTCAATTGATGCTCGTACTATTTAGCTACCCTGCTAAGTTGTCTCTCACCTCCCGCCCGTACTCTATCGCCTTGTCTTGTTTTTGCTTCTCGTCTTAACAGTCTCACCGACCAACAAACAATATCCTCTTCTAGTTCCTGCCCTGCCCGTTACATCCACCTCAGCGCAAATAAAATACTCTCTCCACAGGCCCACAACGGCCACCCACCTCGTCCAGCCTATTCGACGATTCCGACTCACCGACACTGTCTTCCCGGCGATCAATCCTCGAAACATCAGCGGCCGATTTGCTGCCGGAATTTTCCCCAACTGTATTCGTGGGACAGGCATCGGGTTGCATTTCATCCGCATTGACAATAGTCCTTAATGGGCTTTCCCACAACGGACAATTTCTCCTCCGCATCCTCTCCTCGAAAGTTTCGTGGATCATACGAGACTGAGCTCTAACACCCTCCCTTTGGGGCGATGCCGATCCAAGTGAATCGAGGCATCTACCGCAAAGACTGGGGAGGAACACAGCAAGTGGTGGATTAATGCAAGAGACTTGGATGTCTGCGGGGTAAACACACTGGCATCGGTATACGCTGAAGACGATGTTGGCATTCATGGTTTGGTTGTCTTGTGATGGACGATGGGATTTGTGCGGGAAGTGCTTTATGGAGTGTACCGATCCGCTTGAAGAAGTTCAAGTTGCCAATTACCATGGATTCTCATCTAGTTCATGGTGAGCAGTGTGATACTTTAGATGAAAATAGTTCTTTGTTTGGTTGTCTACTGTAGGAGCTTTGTGCGCAGCAATGATTCATCTATATATATATCTGTATGACGGAGCTCGGGCATGTCCACAACATTCCCAGAGTAGGTTATCTACTTATATGGAACAGTGTTGACTTTGCTGCATTGGGTGCAAATCGCCAGCATCTTTCCCAGTACAATAACGGAGAATGTATCATCATCGGTATAGACATCACGTGTATGCACCATATTCCGAGACTATATGAACTCATGAAATCGCCAACTTTCCTTTTTGGCAATAAATAGACTTTGGTTAGGTTTGAGGTTCTCATTGATATTTAGGGTTGATGTCGAACTCGAGCCCTAAGAAGCTGAGGTCATTGCTGGGGGGCACAAGGTGGACTTCGGAGGATTGATACATAGTACGCAACAATCTGTCCATGAGAATCAGCTCTTGGGCTCAATTAATATGTATGGATGCTTGATGATGGTGTGGGGGAAGATAACAAAAAGCGGTAACAGGTTTTGGGCTTGTGGCTTGTTTTTATAACACTGCAGGTTCAAACCTGGTCCTTGGTGTCATCTGAAGTCTGCTCAGCTAAGAGCTCGCTTCTTATTTATCCGATGACTTTGCGCGATCCTGGTTCACTGAGCTCCGAACCTTGCAAGGACTTTGGAAGGCAGTCGGTGAGATATGGCAACTGCGTATATGTTTCGCAGGACTTAGGCCAGCCCTCTTCCAAGGGTGCATTTTATGAACCATTAGTAGCTACTGAGTACATAATTAAGTGGATAGAGTGCAAGTGTGAACGGTCTGCCAGCCCGGTTGGGACAAGCTTCTGCATCTAACAGCTATCAGCGGGCGGGACAGCGGGGGCGTTCCCGTTGGTCGATTAAACCTCGGAAGTTCATATAAGGTTTTGACCGTCAACGCCATGCTGATTTTCCTTCGGTGTTCATATCATATAATCTGACGCTATCCAGTCTTTTTCGTTGCATTGCTAGACGCCAGATCGACACCTTTAATTCGTCTGGTCCGAGCACTGCGAGCGAATAAGAATTGCGTAATACGGCTTGCATGGAGCTGTCAGCAAGGGGGGAAGAATTCAACGAAACACGTGCCTGCCCCTGCTTAAGGCCTTTGCCCAGCATTTAACCGTAAAAGCGCTCGGACTTCAGTGCATGTTGAGATTCCCGCGGCAATAGAGACTGTGGGCCCCCAGCAAATCTAAGTGGGGATTCTCGCGCTTGGCCGCACAGCTGCTGGAAGGTCTATTGTCGACCACACTATTAACTGGCTAAATCAGTGAGAATTATCGACGTGAAATTTGGATATGCTGCGGGGCCGTGGTCTCTAATATAAGGTTTCCTTACAACCACCAAAGGTACCTTCCCCTAACCAGCACCTGCATACTTAAGTAGGTACTAGGCGGCTACCATCAGATCTAATGCTAGGCAGCGTATTATTGTTGATTGTAATCGGCTGTGTTGCCCGCGTGCGAGACCCTTTGAGTATCAATTTGATGGGGACGCTCCTGCAGTAGGCTATCAGTGAAACGTGGCGGACAGTGGTCATAGCAGGGTTCACCTCGTCTAGACGTATTGCGTGAGAAAGAAAGCTATATAAACTGCTGGAAGGTCGTCTGTGGTTGGACTCACTAGCCCGCCTTCACTTCTTCCCTACTACTTATCACATATTAGTAAACATGGCAGCAGTTGCGCTCCCTGACTTCTTGCTCGACCCTAACACCGTCCTAAAAGATGGTAGATCTTCCCCTCCCCCTCCCCTACCTAACTCCATGCTAACTAGCCCTCAGAAGCCGAATGGCGCTACAAAAGGGCTCCAGATTACAGCGCTACCAATGCCACATTTGAAACCACCAAGTCCACAAACTGGGCTCCAGACTCGATCGAATTCCTTCTCCAGAACCTTGTCAAGAACTGGGAAAAAGAAGCCTCTTTCAAAGTCGACCCGAAGGAGTGGCGGACCATCTCGCAGGACTCGTATGAGTTCCGCCTCAACGGCGGACCCGCCTTGACGGCTGACGATATGTTGAAACTCGGAACCTACAATGCTCTGATTGGCGAGCACGGCGTCAAGGGTGTCTACGAAACTACTGCTATGGACTTCTCGAAGAGCCACAAGTTATTCAAGGGTGCTATGAAGGTGTTTAACTGGGAGGTCCTGGAAGTGCTCGGGGGTCCGCCAAAGGTTAGCATCAAGTGGAGGCATTGGGGTATGTATAATTCGCTCTCTGCCCCTGACCGCAGATAACTGATACACTTGAAGGCGCTATGACCGGGAACTATAGAGCTAAGCTCTCTTCCGGACGAACTGTCACTGCGAAAGCTAGCGGCAAGGTTATTGAGGTGTTTGGAGTTACAGTAGCAGAGGTCGACGATAAATTCCGGATCAAATTCTTGGAGACTTTTTGGGAGCCGGATCAGATGTTTAGACAGCTGATCAGTGAGGGACTTCAGACGAATGATGATCAGGGATTAAAGGAAGGGGAAAAGGTGGAAGAGCTGGTGGCTGTGGAGGGTGGATCCAGATGCCCGGTTGCTCATTGAGGCTATCAGCGTCCATCGGGAAGATAATGAGTTAAAACTGTAATGTATGTATGCCAAGCACGCTCTATCAATATGGGTGCTCTCAGTATTTCGTGCAGACAAGGAGAATCATACCCATGGGACATAACTCCACGCCTTACTCTATTCTGGCATTGCCGTTATTTACTCATATAATATTGAGCATCCGGTACGGCCGTTCGTGAGTGAAAGTCAAGGATCTATCCCAGAAGGCAGCTGCAGTGATACCTGTGATACTCGGACATAGGGGTAAGGCCGTAAGACCATGGCTACACATACCAATTTTGGGTACTAGCGAGTGATGAACTGTGGCTTGATTTCTTCCGCTCTGCTGTATGTATCGAGCGTGTTCGGACGTCACGCGCCACAAAGGCCCTGTCCAAAGAGATTTTATTAATAATTCCGCCCCTCTTAAGCATTTGGTATTGAAAAAATTTGTCACATGAAATCTCCGAACTATTGTGGTCGGTACAGTACTAAGGGTAGGCGCTGGGGGCCTGTGGTGAACCTGGAGATCGGAGTTTGACGTTGAGACTGAGACCGATCTAGATTGCCATCTGGAGGGCTTTCAGACTCCACGGGGATTCCCGTAGCGCATTGATTACGGTATCTCATAGCAACCGCGAGACAGAAAGATCTGGGGTTTGCCGGGAGACCATCTTTCTTTTTAGACGATTTCCCGTCGCTATTGTTTGCGTGCAATTTATTTTTGTACCCATTGGCAGTTTCATTCCAAAATTTAGTTGGCTAATAGTGGTCGTTGCGGCTATAGAATGTTCTGATTGATCAATGTTTTTTTGCGTGGGCGGGATATTGATATGTAAAGGGGCTGGTTGGTTGGAGTTTCGCTAACAGCCGCCCTACCCGCCCCACCATCACCCACCACATCATGTCGCGCGCCGCCAAAGCAACCCTCATATCCACAATCGCCCTATGCGGCCTTACAGTCGCCGGCGTACACTACCTGCAGCAATCTGAGCGCGCCGTAAGCCTCCTTTCCTCCGCCCACTTACCCACCTTCCACCTTCCACCGACCCGCACACCCACACCCATCCCCAGCACACCACCCGCCTGCCCACCTGCAAGCTAATAGCTGTGACAGGCAATGCACGCAGGCGTGATCCGTGACGAAGAGCGTACGCGGATCAAGCGCGAGCGGAAGGAGGATTTCGATATGCAAGCTGCGTTGCGGGAGGAGTTTTTGAAGGGCCAGAATGTGCGGGAAACGAGTGGCGAGGGAGATCATCGGCTGGTTGGGGAGAGGGAAGGTGGAAAGAAGTGAAGGCGAGGTAGGGTGTACGATATGCTGAGCGGCGGCTAGGAGGTACTGTACGATATGATGGAGGGGGAAAAGGTAAGGTGCAGAGTGAAGCAGAACGCCACTGCGAGATAGCATTGATAAAACCCATTATATACACCCAACTTTCAGCACATCCATCAATCTCATCCATCATATCGCCATTTTGGAACACCACAGGATAATATACAGCGCAAAGAGCGACGACGTTCCACAGCAGTCACAACCCATACCCCCAACGAAAGCACTAGAAACCAAAAAGACGAAAAAAACACCAACCCACCCAATGCTCACGATCGATAGATTCAAAAACGGAAGACGGAAAAAACACGGTACAAACACGCCCTAATGCCCACTCCACTCAATTGTGTTCAAATCGACGCCTTCCTGCACAAGCTCCCACAGCGGACTCAGCTCCCGCAAAAAGTTGACCCGCTCTTTCACTGCCTTCAGAACATAGTCAATCTCCTCTTCCGTCGTGAACCGGCCGATTCCAAACCTGATGCTCGAGTGGGCACTCTCGTCGGAGCTGCCGAGGGCTCGCAGAACGTATGAAGGCTCGAGTGAAGCAGAGGTACAAGCTGAGCCTGAGGAGAGCGCGATGTCTTTGAGTGCCATCAGCAGGGACTCGCCTTCGACGTAGGCGAACGAGATATTGACGCAGCCGGGGTAGCGGTGATCGGGGGAACCGTTGAGGGTGGCGTGCTCCAAGGCGAGAAGACCGTCCTGGAGACGTTTGGAAAGTGCTGAGATACGCGCGTGATCATACTTCAGGAGAGCGTTAGCAACTTCACTCAAAAATCTGAATGAATGAAGGAAATCGTGAAGGTAGAATCCTCAGTACCCCTGCACAATCGTCACAACACCGCCGACACAACGCTATTGAAGCGTTGCTTCATGCCGCGATGCTCGGACATTGAGCGCAAAGCATCATCATCGGGCAGAGAGAAGCAATAGCATGGGATTCATACCGCTAGTTCCTGTTTTGCAATCCGGCAGGCTTCACCGAATCCAATGACCAACGGTGGTGCCAAGGTACCACTTCTCAATCCACGCTCCTGTCCACCGCCAGAAATGATTGGCTCGAGTCTGACTCTGGGGCGTCTTCGGACATAACAAGCACCAATACCCTTTGGTCCGTAAATCTTGTGGCCGGAGATGCTCATCAGATCAACGTTCCACTTCTGGACATCCACCGGGATCTTTCCAACGGCTTGAGCCGCGTCCGTGTGGAAGAAGACCTTCTTCCTCTTGCAAAGCTTTCCAATCTCCTCCATCGGCTGGATGACACCAATCTCGTTATTAACCGACATGATCGAGACAAGAGAGGTATCGGGCTTGATGGTAGCCTCCAATTGCTCCAAGTCAATAAGACCATTGCTCTGCACTGGTAGGTAGTCGACTTCGAAGCCCTCCTCCTGCAAGTGGCGGCAAGAGTCCAACACACACTTGTGTTCCGTCTGCGAAGTGATGATGTGCCGTTTCTTTGCCTTGTAGAACCGTGCCACACCTTTGATCGACATGTTGTTTGACTCGGTGGCGCCAGAGGTGAAGATGATTTCCTTCGCTTCAGCACCGATCAAATTGGCAATGTTTTCACGGGCCTCGTCTACCGCCTTCTCCGTCTCCCAGCCGTATGCATGTGTCCGCGAATGAGGATTGCCATAGAGGCCGGTGTAGAAAGGCAGCATGGCGTCAAGGACCCGGGGATCCGTCGGGGTAGTTGCTTGCATGTCCATGTAGATGGGCCGAGACCCATGATCCATAATTGTTGCTTGCTTGAGAATGCCTGAGACCTAGTGTTAGTGAATCCGCCACTCATGACTGGATTGCGCAACGCACCTGCCTGAGGAGATATCATTGCATCAGCAGTCATCCCATTTCCAATATCGATCTCAGATGGTCGTAAGCCTGTCTGGCTTAGAACATCCGCAGACTCTATTTTCCGGTTCTCAACATTGACAGCAGCGTTCTGCTTAGTGGACGACGATACATAATTCCGAGCTTGCAGCGGTCTGAAAGCAGAACAAGCGGTCCGCAGGGACGATACCCTGAGAGTGACAGCAGGTCGGGAGGCCAAGCTTGCGGCGGCACACCGTGCCACAATGGCGGGGGAAGGCATTATGGACGGGATGCAGGGGTTGTTTGGGTGAAGGAACGCTTAACCTTCCGAAAGATGGCGTTGTCAGATCAGATGGTGTGGTTGTGTGTGTATGCTGCAAAGAGACGGTGGATGTGCTGGAGTGGTCTGATTCCTGTTCGAGTTGATGGGCTGCTGCACAGGTGGAGGCGGCGACACAAAATGAAACCTGCAGCCAGTGATGTCGGGTCTAGCATGCCAAGCCTCTGACGTTTTCAAGAAATGAATCACCTTGCTCGCGCCTCCTCCTGTTACAAGCTGCAGCTGCATTCTAGAGCAATGCGATTTGTAACCCAGGCATTCGAGTGCGTGCCGAATTGAACTCGCCCCAACGCCCGACCAGAAGCGGATGTTCGCCTCGGCAAATCACGTGACTGCTTACTTACCCGGTTCGCGCGTGTTCAGCCTCTAAGCTACGTTTCCCTGTCGACCAACTACGACATCCCCTTCATCCGATCCTTAAACTTTCTTTCCCTTCTTTTGGATTTTCGATGATTTACTACCAGCGCGTCAAGTCTTAGCTTTCATCTTTTCCTTCATCTTCCGTTCTGTTCTCGATAGAACTGCGGACAGTCAGCAATCACTATGTCCACTCAATCGCGGAAACCCCGATCCGAGTACCAAGAGATTGCAACCAAGTTTGTAGCTGCAGGCGTCGTTCAAGCAAAGGAACTCGCAGCCAAGCGCTCCAAAGATGAGCAGATCAAACTGCGGAGCAAAATTGCTCAGCGCGACTTCAAATACTCTCATGGTCTTCTTGTTGCCTTGTTACTGAGCTTCTTCTACCTGCACAGCGTCGGAATCTTTCTCTTTACTAAGGGGTTCCTGCTGACACGATTGGTGCTCGAACACAAGTCTTCTTGCGCTGTCTCGCCGCTTCAAGAATATGGAGACGCGCCAGTGTCGAGTGTGGATGGTGGCTGTTGGTATCCAAAGACGTTCAACAAAGCTGTTGTGGTGATCATAGATGCCTTGAGATATGATTTCACGGTTCCATACCTTCCAGAGGATAATACGAGCCTCCCGCACCACTACCACAATGCCTTTACGGCACCCTACCAGATTGCGTCCAAGCACCCCGAGAATGCCGTACTTCTACCATTCATCGCTGATCCGCCTACCACCACACTTCAACGCTTGAAGGGACTGACTACTGGAACGCTGCCTACATTTATCGATGCGGGCAGCAACTTTGCTGGAACCGCAATTGATGAGGACAATGTTATCGCACAACTAAAGTCGTTGGGCAAACGGATGGCTTTCATGGGTGATGATACTTGGATGGCGCTTTTCCCCGGCTATTTCGAGGAAGATATGAATCATCCCTATGAGAGCTTGAATGTGTGGGATTTACACACGGTCGACAACGGCGTCAACGAGCACATATTTCCTTTGTTGGATCCAAAGAATTCGACCAAATGGGATGTACTCTTTGCGCATTACTTGGGTGTAGATCATGCTGGGCACAGATATGGCCCTGATCATTTTGCCATGACCGAGAAGCTGAAGCAAATGGATGCTGTTGTTCAGCGCTTGGTTGACAGCATTGACAATGAGACATTGCTGGTAGTCATGGGCGATCATGGCATGGACCCTAAGGGCGATCATGGAGGAGAATCGCAAGGAGAGGTAGAAGCAGCGTTGTGGATGTACTCCAAGAACCCCGTGTTTGGTCGCCTACCGGAAGAGCTCTTGCCTAAGGATGAGACTCGGTCCGTTGCGCAGATTGATCTTGTTCCTACCTTGTCACTTCTTTTAGGAGCGCCGATACCCTTCAATAACCTTGGCGCACCCATTGCGGAGGCTTTTCTGGGAAAGCACGGGGATGAGGGAATGCAGAATCTGGCGCTCGTGTCAAGATTGACTGCGGCCCAGATCAAGAGATACCAACGGGAGTACTCAGGAAAGAATAATGAAGACTTGGAGGAAGACTCTGTGGTGAAGACTAGTTGGAATGCTGGTCAGAAGAAATGGGGGAGCTTGCGGAGCAAGTGGACTAAGGTCCCCGGAGATGAATGGATGCAGGTGTACAAAGATTTCTCGGCATTTCAACGAGAGACCCTGCGGATCTGCAGATATCTCTGGGCACGGTTCGACTTGGTTAGCATGGGTGCTGGAGTGACTGTGTTGTTGGGAAGTCTGTTGGTTTTGGCTATCTATGCTAGAGGCTTTATAGGGGACAGGGTGGAACACACGGATGGACTTCTTAAGCGGATACGAAACGGCCTAACTATGGGAACTATATGCTCGCTGCCCGTAGCGTTCACTTTAAGTGAAAAATTGGAAGTTCCCAAACTTCATGCAATCCTATTTGGCACCGCAATGGGTATGATCCTCGGCTTTCTCTCCGCCAGTCTCACTGCTCGCCAACGACTTGGCTCAATCCTACCCGATTCCGGATGGGGGTTTCTTTCCTTGCTGTTTACAATTCTCAATTCGGTCATGTTCGGCTCCAATTCATTCACCATCTGGGAGGACAAAACGCTTTCATACTTCATCGCCACATTTGCTATCTGTAGCTTCATTGCTTCGCTACGAAAGACAAACTTTTCGAGTCGCACGTTGGGCACTTACCATTCAGCCATGCTGCTCGTTCTTACTCGCCTGGCTTCGTTTTCGCGGCTTTGTAGGGAAGAGCAGATGCCATACTGCACATCCACTTTCTACGCCTCCGCTACATCCTCCGTATCTGCTCCTTGGACTTTGGCTTTGTTGTTTGTGATGGCGCTGGCCCTTCCAGCATTTGTTGCGGACTTCTACACTGGCACAAAATCATACTATGGCCCTGCTCCATTTTACATTGGATGGGCGTTCCGCTTTGGTCTCATGTTTGTCGCAACCTTTTGGACACTCGATTCAGCCGACAACGGCTCATGGTTCCCAGAGTACGAAGGGTTGATTAAAGGTTCAAAGCTTGTTATTGCTCAACTAGTGCTTGCTATGGCGCTGATTGCAGGTCACGTTGGGTTCGGCTGGTCCTCCCTATGCCTTAAAGTCGATATCCAAGAGGCGAAACCCGCAACATCTGAAGAAGGAACAAAGATGACCTCCACCAGTGGACGAACAGTTACTATTTTTGGCTATGCGAACGTCCACGGTAGCAGGTATTTCCTCCTTGTTCTTTCCTGGGCGTTGGCCCTTAACCTCCTCCAAAAGCCAATGGGAGGCCTTTCGATGGGCATTTTACTGTATCAAATCTTGACAGTCCTTGAAATCATTGATGCGAACGACTTGTCCATCTCTTCGATTGGTCCTGTGATGCTAGCACTACTCGGCAATGCACACTTCTTTTCAACTGGTCACCAAGCCACGCTTTCCTCAATTCAGTGGGAATCTGCCTTTATCCCTCTCACCAGTATCCGATATCCATGGTCCCCACTCCTGGTAGTCGCAAATACTCTCGGTCCCCAGATTCTCACTGCCATTGCTGTTCCTTTAGTGGCACTATGGAAAGCCCCCGCAAAGAAGGTGCCCGGTGAGAATGAGAGCCTGCTGAGCAAGGTGGCAAAAGCCAGTGCGACATATGTGCTCTTTCAGGCGACAATTGCTGGAGCAAGCATGATGTGTGCTGGGTGGTTGAGGAGGCATCTGATGTTGTATCGGATTTTTAGCCCAAGGTTCATGTTAGGCACAGTTACGTTGTTGGTGGTAGAGTTGGTGTGTGTTTTGATAGGCGTGGGAGGTGTACGATGGAACTTGGCTGCTGTTGCTGAGGTGTTTGGATATGCGTAAAGATGGGCGGTGATGGTAATGGACATAGTTTTTGTAAATATTGTTCCCTTTCTGTAGATTGGATTGGGCTGAATTGGTGTTGTGGGTGTACTCTATATCGTCTGGGACTTAGTTTTTCCTTATTCTCATATTTAATACTTTGCCATGATTGATATCTTAGATGTATAGAAAAGCAAGTGCATGGAGAGGCTGCGTTTGCTTTTGGTGTTGAATTAGAGATGTTCACTCTAACTTCAGACAGCAACGATCTCAGTCACATATAGTCAAAATACCTAGATATTCGATGCAATAATTCGAGACGATTCGAGACCCTAGCTCCAATATCATTGCCATAATTGAATGGTGATGGCAGTGTCTCTTCTCTTTGTTTGTGTGGGGCAGTCACAGCAACAAAAATGTGGGTGGGGCTCTGATCGGCGCCTTACCGTTTTGGGTCACAGTTTGTGGCATGGCAAGCGAAAACTTCAAGGACTTCATCGTCAAACCATCAATCTCCGAACGGCTGCCCCTACAATCCACGGTCCTCCAGAGATAGTTTCATCTCTGCGCTGCGATCTAACATACTGTCATCATGCCGCCGCCACCTCATGCGAAGCCTGAGAATGTTCTCAAGGTCCGTCCGCTCCTACAAGCAGTAGTCCCGCCGGCCTTCTTCAAGTGCTGATAAATACCTTCAATACAGCGCGCCCAAGAACTCGTCGCAGTAAACAAGAACCTCGGTGCTCTCGAGTTGCTCCACGACCATGTTACCTCCAAGCGGACTCGTAACTCTCCCATCGTCTCCTTGGAGCCAGTCATGATCCTTTTTGTCGAGCTTTGCGTGAGCTTGCGAAAGGGAAAGACTGCCAAAGATGGTCTCTATCAGTACAAGAATATTGCACAGAACACTAGTGTTCAGACTATCGAGGTGTGTTGTGTTCTTCTCGAGGGGCTAGGTTTGGGATTTGTCGCTGAGCAGCTACATTCAGTTGGTTCTCAAGCGCTTTATTGAGCTGGCCGAGGGCAAGGTCACCGAAGCCCAGGAGCGGGCCGAACAGATCACCCTTGACCAGATTGAGGATCTTGAAGCTTCCGAGACACCCGAGTCTATTCTCCTATCGACTGTTTCAGGCGAACAATCCAAGGACCGAACCGACCGTGCAGTTGTCACACCTTGGCTGAAGTTCTTGTGGGAGACTTACAGGACCGTCTTGGATATTCTCCGCAACAATGCTCGTTTGGAAACCATGTACCAGAGTACCGCTCTGCAGGCGTTCCAGTTTTGTTTGAAGTACACCCGCAAGACCGAGTTCCGCAGGCTATGTGAACTCCTCAGAAACCATGTTCAGAACGCCGCCAAGTATGCAAGCCAGATGCATGCCATCAACTTGAACGATCCGGATACTCTTCAGCGCCATCTCGATACTCGCTTCCAGCAGCTCAACGTCGCTGTTGAGTTGGAGCTTTGGCAGGAAGCCTTCCGGTCCGTTGAGGATATTCATACCCTGCTGAATCTCAGCAAGAGGCCAGCCAAGAACATCATGATGGCCAACTATTACCAAAACTTGACCCGCATCTTTTTGGTCTCTGACAACTACCTTTTCCACGCTGCTGCTTGGAGCAGATACTACAACCTTCTCCGTAGCAGCGCTGCTCAGATTGCTACTGGCCAGGCTTTGAAAAAGGATTCTCCTTCCAGTACGGAGGCTGACTGGACTCGTGTCGCCTCGCTCTACCTTCTGGCCGCTCTCTCCATCCCGGTTATCAGCCAGGCTCGTTCCAAGGGTGCGTTGCTCGATGTCGATGAGGCGAAGAGGAACAAAAACACCCGCTTGACCAACCTCCTCGGGATGGTCAAGGCTCCTACTCGTGCTAGCTTGTTCAAGGACATCCTTAACAAGGGTCTTTTGAAGCGTGCTAGACCTGAGATTCGTGACCTGTACACAATTCTCGAAGTCGACTTCCACCCACTCAGCATTTGCAAGAAGATCTCGCCCATTCTTACCCAGATCGCTAATGATCCTGACATGAAGCCTTATGTCCAGCCACTTCAGCAGGTCATTCTTACCAGGCTCTTCCAGCAGCTCTCACAGGTTTACGATTCGGTTCAGCTCAGCTTTGTCCTCGAGCTTGCATCCTTCCCCTCGCCTTTTGAGATTACGCCTACTGTCATCGAGAAGTTTATCATGAACGGTTGCAAGAAGGGCGACTTGTCCATCCGTATCGACCACTCGGCTGGTGTTCTTACCTTCGAATCAGACATTTTCTCCTCCACCAAGGCACTCCACCCTGGTTCTGGTGCCGGTTCCGCTGAGAAGGACACCTCCGTCCAGAAGCTCCAAAGCACACCCTCCGAGATTGTCCGCACTCAATTTTCCCGGCTTGCAAAGGCCCTGTACCTTACCTGTACCCATGTCGACCCGTTGTTCATTCAGGAGCGCGAGGTTGCTAAGGCTGCCGCTCACCAGAGGGCGCTTGCCGGTGCCGAGAAGGAACATACGGAAACTCTTTCCCGCCGCTCCATAATCGAGAAGAAAAAGGAGGCTGCTGAGTCCGCTCTTCTCAAGAAGGAGAAGGAAGAGGCACAGATCCGTGCCGCCCGCCAGGAGGAGGCCCGCGCCGCCGAGGCTGCCCGTGTCGCCGAACAGCAAAAGAAGCGCGAACTCGAGCGTCTCAAGGTTGAGCAAGAGAGGATTCGCCAGGAGGAACTCAAGAAACAATTCGATGAGCTTGCACTTGACAGCAAGATTGAGATTGGGGATATCGGTAAGCTTGATAGTAACATGCTGCGCGAGTTGAAGCTTCAGCAGCTCGAGAAGGAGAAGCGCGAGATGTCCGAAAGATTGCGCCTCACCGGAAAGCGTATTGACCACCTTGAGCGTGCTTACCGTCGTGAGGAGGTTAAGATCCTCCCCCGCGACTGGGAGCGCCAGAAGGCGGAAGATCTCGCAGCCTACGAAGCGACCAAGAAGTTCACTCTCGATACTTCCAAGGCTCAACACGAGGAGGCGGTTGCATTAAAGAACCGATTGAGCAGACTTGTGGGGAGCTACGAGAAGTTCAGGGATGAAATCAAGCAACAGCGATCCCAGGAGTTCGAGCAGAGACGCAAGGCTGCCGAAAAGGAACTACTAAAGGCAATGGAGCAGCGCCGCAAGGAGCACCGCCTCCAGAAGGAGAGAACCAGGGCTGCCGAGGAAGCCGAGAAGGAGAGGAAAAAACTTGCGCGGGAGGCCGAGGAGAAGAGGATTGCGGAGGAGGAGGAGAGAGCAAGGAAAGAGGCTGAGGAGAAGGCCCAGAGAGAAGCCGAGCTTCGTGAGAGAATGGCCCGCGAGAAGGCAGAAGCAGCGGAGACGCAAAAGTTTGTTTTTCCCACTCTTATGACAATTGCTTGTACTGATATTAGCTATAGGAAACTCGATGAAGTCGCAGCAAAGCAACGCCAGAAAGAGGCTGAAGTCGAGGAACGTCTCGTTAGACAAAAGGCTGAGCGTCTCAGCCGTCCCGTCGCAGCCGCTCCCGTCGCAGCTTCTGCTTCCGCAGAACCTCGCTGGAAACCTACCTCCGTTCCTACAACTGCTGGTCGTCCATCATGGCGTGATCGCGAAGCTGCAAAGGCTGCAGGTGGCGAGTCCCGTCCTTCCCCCACCGCTTCCCCCGCGCCTCCCGCAGCACAGAATGGAAGAGAATCTCCTGCTCCTGTCGCTGCTGCCACCGCCGGCCCGCCCACCGAACGAAGACGCCTCAACCTCGCACCGCGTTCCCTTCCCCGTGAAGAACCCTCGCCCGTTCATACGCCAGCTGCTGCTCCTTCTTCTCCCCCTGCTACTGCCACTCCACCCGAGGAAAAGAAGCCAGCTGCGTACAAACCCCCTGCGTACCGACGAGGCACTCCTGGTCCCGAGAGAAGCGATACTCCTCCCAGTGCCAGCGAGCAGGAGAAGCGCCCGTCGTCTGGTCAGGGTCAGGGCAAGTGGGTTCCTTCCGCATTGAGAAATCAGCAACGTGGTGATAGGCCTCAGAGTAGGGAGAGAGACAATGCATCCCCGAAACCGAGGGAGCCTAGGGATACTGGTTCTAAGTGGAGATAATTGATTTATGCTTATTGTTTGTTTGGTTGTGTCACGGGAAATGAGGGGGTTTTCTTGTAGGTGATAAGTCTCATGCAAAATGTCTTTTGTCTTGGGTAGTGCATGGGTGGTATAAAACTTAGGATGAATGCGATACGACGTGATGTCAGAGTGTTTTGCGTTTGAACGCCTTTTTGTTTCCAGTGCTGGTAGTGCTAGTGGTGATGGACTACTGCGTGCAATTGAGTGAATATATGTGACCAAGAAACGATAGCCGATTAGATGAGGCGTATTGCAAACATCTACGCTGAAATATCGCTGCATCACAAACCCTCACTCAAGGTCACGAGATGCGGCTAAAATCCGCTCCCGCCACTGCGCTAAACGCTAACGAAGGAAAATTTCGAAAACCTCCCCACTACTAACCACCACTGCCGACAAGTATTTCAACTCGGCTCTCCATCTGGCTCAACGCTTTTCTTCTTTTCTTTTCCCTAGGCCGCGGGTTGCGGCTCTCTGTCTATACGCCAGACAATTGTGGTATTGTGGGAAATTTGAGAAATAATGGGAAATTTCAAGAAAGAGAAGAGTCGTCGGTACGCAAACATCCCCAAGCCCTCTTTCACTGCAGTGCTAATACATCCCCTAGCGGACGCTCCACCACCACCGGTGACGGCATGTCGAACGTGCGCACCAAAGGCGAGAACTTCTACCGCGATGCCAAAAAGGTGAAGCGCGTCAACGACCTCCGAGACACCGGCAGAGGGAAATACAACGTCGACGGCTCCAAGATGATCTCCGCCGCGCCATTCCAGTCCCGTGTCGTCCCCACCGCCCGTATTGAGCCGAACCGTAAATGGTTTGGAAATACCCGCGTCATCTCGCAAGAGGCGCTCACGGGCTTTAGAGAAGCAATGGCGGAGAAGAAAAATGATCCCTACCAGGTGCTGTTGAAGAGTAATAAGCTCCCCATGAGTTTACTTGATGTGGGCGGGACGAAAGAACACCAAGCAAAGGTTAAGGTTGAGGCGCAGCCGTTTAATATGACCTTTGGTCCCAAGGCGCAGAGGAAGAGACCGAAAATTGAGGTTGGAAGTATGGAGGAGATGGCAGGGCATTTGGAGAATGTCGAGAAGAAGTATCAGGAGAAGTTGGAGACGGATAAGCTGCTAAGTGGGAAGCTTGGGGAGGAAGAGAGACAGGCGGGAATGATTAAGGAGGCGAGAGAGCCGATTTTTTCGAAGGGGCAGAGTAAACGCATTTGGAATGAGCTGTATAAGGTTTGTGTTGCGCTTGTGTTGGCGAGGTATGTGGTGCTAATACGGGGAATAGGTCATTGATTCGTCGGACGTCGTAATACATGTCCTCGATGCCCGGGACCCTCTGGGAACTAGGTGTCACAGTGTTGAAAAGTACATCCGAGAAGAAGCTCCACACAAGCATCTGATCTTTGTGCTCAACAAATGTGACTTGGTACCCACCAGCGTAGCAGTAAGCGTCCTCCTACAGTTCTCTACCTTCTTTTCATACACATTTCCTTCTTTAATTTGTGCTATACCGGCACCCCACCGTTTAAGTCAAGGCTACGTCCCTCGAGCTTGCTTGAGTTACTATTCTCCGTGGACGAAGTCTGTTACAATGGTGGGAGATCAATTTCGTTCCCGACTTACTGGCTCCCTTCCGTCTTGGATGAGATGTCCAGCCGATTACTCCCGTTTTGGGTTGGAATCACCAGGGGGCGGCAGTGCTCCGTATTGAGTTGAGGACCACGACCATCTACCTTTACGGGCAGATATTGTGCAGGTTCTCTTAGTTACGTTTCACACATTCACACCTCTCGTGTTTACATTATATATCCTGTTGCGCAGTTGGGACATATATACTAACACACAACAGGCAGCCTGGGTCCGCCGTCTCTCCAAATCCTACCCAACCCTCGCCTTCCACGCCTCCATCACCAACTCTTTCGGCAAAGGCTCCCTGATCCAGCTTCTCCGTCAATTCTCCTCCCTCCACAGCAACCGAAAACAAATTTCCGTCGGCCTAATCGGCTACCCCAACGCCGGAAAATCCTCCATCATCAACACCCTCCGCAGCAAAAAAGTGTGCACCGTAGCCCCAATCCCGGGTGAAACAAAGGTCTGGCAATACATCACCCTGATGCGCCGAATCTACCTCATCGACTGCCCCGGCATCGTCCCTCCCAGCATCACAGACACTGCCGAAGATATCCTACTCCACGGTGTGGTACGTGTCGAAAATGTGGAGAACCCGGAACAGTATATCCCCGCGGTACTTGCAAAGTGTAAACCCCAGCACATCGAGAGAACGTATGAGATTAGGGGGTACAAGAACCATATCGAGTTTTTGGATATTCTTGCAAAGAAGGCCGGGAGATTGTTGAAGGGCGGTGAACCAGATTTGGATGGGGTTGCGAAAATGGTGTTGAATGATTTTATTAGAGGGAAGTTGCCGTGGTTTACGCCTGTGCCAAAATTGGCGGATGGGGAGGAGGAGGATGATGACCTTGCTGTTGCGGGCAGGGTGGGGAAGCTTGGGGAGATGCGGAAACGGAAGGCGGAGGATGAAGAGGAGGCGGAAGAAGAGGTGAAGGATGATGGTGAGGAGTGGGGCGGGATCCAAAGTAATGATGAGGACGGTGAGGATAGTGATACGGCGAGTACGGATGGTGCACCGACGCTAGTGGCGGATGACGAAGAGGAAGAGGAAATAGAGGAACCTGTAAAACCTTCGCCGAAAGCACAGAGGAAACGGAGGAAGGGGAATTAGTTATGTTTCCTCTTCCCGATTACCTCTTACTTTGCTTTCAGAGTTTCCTTTGGTTCATACATACTTATGTAGTATCTGTTGTAACTTGTAACTGTACATATACCTATCATTTCATCATTCTACAATTCTATGACTTCTAATGACCAACCCAACTTTTTTCTACTCCTTATAATAATACACGGAGATCTTTACACCCCCTCCACTCCCAACCCCTTCAACACACTCACACACCGCGGACACACGCCCCCCTCCGTCGGCGCCTTATAAACCCAGCAGCGCACACACTTCCTCCCCTTCGCCTTCCGTACCCTAACAGCCCCCCACTCCCCAGACCCCAACGTAAAACTCCCCGTTTCCCTCCATCCCATCTCCATCTCTTCCATCTCCTCCACCACCTCAACCCCAGACACAATCCACAATTGCTCCAGATCCTCCCGATACCGCGTCACCAACTCCCTTGTCATACCCCGTGCAGGAACAACAACCTGCACCTCAACCTCAAGGTTCACACGAACCTGTCCCGCCTCCTTAGCACGCTCAATACACTGCTTCACGGCGCTATGTACCGCCGTCAGTCGCGCGAAATCGGTGAGAAGCGGGAGGTTGTCCCATTCTGCTGGCGGGGAGAAGAAGCGGAGCATTTCGTGCTCCTCATGTGGGGTGGAGGAGACTAGGGCGGCGGGCGCGTGAGACCAGACTTCTGCGGCGAGAAGCGGGACGATCGGGGAGAGAAGCGAGAGGTAGTTTCGGATGATGTAGGCGGCTACGGTTTGTGCGGCCCGCCGCTGTGGGGAGGTGGGGAGGGAGGAGTAGACGCGGTCTTTAATTACGTCTAGGTAGAACGCAGACAGCTCGGTGGAGGTGTATGCGGCCAGCAGAGAGACGGCTTTGTTGAAGTTGTATGCGGCGAGTGCGGCACGCACGGACTCGTTGATTCCCCAGAGCTGTGCGAGCGCCAGCTTGTCGAGCGGGGAGAGGGAGGAGTAGGGGACGTACACGCCGTCCCAGTCGTGCAGAATGCCTACGCAGAAGCGTGAGGTAACCCGCGTTTTGCGGAGAACCTCGTGAATGTGTGCTAGCACTGTTGTGCCGATGGTGACGTCTTTGGTGAAGTCGCAGTGCGCGACCCAGAGGCGGAGGATGTCGACTTTTTGGATTGGGGCGAGGGGACGTCCGGGGGTTGCGCGGCCGACGTCTTGCGGGGCACGTAATGTAACGTCCGTGGGTGACACGACGTTACCGAGGGATTTGGACATTTTCCGACCGTTGCCGTCGAGGACAAAGCCATGCGTCAGCACTTGCTTGAAGGGTGCTGAGGAGCGTGCGGCGATGCTGGTGATGAGTGAGGATTGGAACCATCCACGGTGTTGGTCTGTGCCTTCGAGGTAGAGGTCGGCGGTTACGGGGGTGTTGACGCGAGAGGACAACGTTGCCCATGAGGTGCCGGAGTCGAACCATACGTCCATTGTTTCCTTGCCGCGGGTGTAAGTCTTTCCCTTGCCGGTGTACTCCGGAGCAACGAAGAGCTCGTCTGCAACGTCGGGAGAGAACCAAGAATCTGTCCCATGCGTCTTTAAGACAGAGATAATGTAGTCCACGCTTGCTTCTGTCAACAACGGCTCTCCAGTCTCGGTGTCGTATAGTGCAGGAATTGGGACTCCCCATGCACGCTGTCGCGAGATACACCATTCACTCCTTCCCTTCACGAAGGCGGCGAGTCGAGCCTTACCGGCTTCTGGGATGAACCGGACGTCTTCGAGCGCAGACATAGCGTCAGACTTGATGCTTTCTGCGTCTGCAAACCATTGTGCTGTCGCCCGTACAATAACGGGACGTTTGGTACGCCAGTCGTAAGGGTATTTGTGTAGGAATTTATTTTGTAGTAGCAACGCCCCTGAGGATTCGAGGAGCTCAAGCACAGTTTTGGTGCCGGCGTAGAGAACCTCTTTCCCATGCAGCTCTGGGAGCGTGTCGGTGGTGTAGCGGCCATTGTTGTCGACGGGCGAGAAGGGGGCGATTTTATGCGTGAGGCAGACGAGGTAGTCGTCCATGCCGTGGCCGGGGGCGAGGTGAACAAGTCCTGTTCCGGAGTCGGCGGAGACAAAGTCGGCGGAGATGATGGGGTGTGCGGGAGCGTCTGCGGGGAGGAGAGGGTGCCTATAGCTTAGTCCCACCAAGTCTTGTCCCACGATTCCAGACTTAATAGTATACAATTCCCCCTCAACGACAGTGCCGAGCTGCTCACGTCTTTCCCTTGCAACCAGCAGCTTCCCATGAGGTACAGACTGCACAATGCAATACTCCATATCCGCTCCAACCGCCACCGCCTTGTTGGCAGGGATCGTCCACGGCGTAGTAGTCCATATCACAGCGCTCACTCCATCTTCCCCTGCCACTTGCTCCCACACCGGAAACTTGATAAACGCTGCCTTCGATGCATGCTGGGGATTATACTCCAGCTCTGCCTCAGCCAGCGCACTCCCGCTCGACGGCGACCAGTAAACCGGGCGGAACCGCCGATACACCAGCCCATGCTTCACCATCTCCTTAAACACCTGTAGCTGCAGCAGCTCATAGTCTTTATCCATTGTCACATACTTCCCTTCCCAATCCGCCATCACCGCCCACTGCTGAAACTCCTTCATCTGCTCTCCAATAGTTCCGTGCGCCAGCTCCCGTGCCATCCACCGGATCTCAAGCGCCGTCATTCTCTTCCCTATCTCGACAGCATCCGCAGCAGCGTCTTTTGAGCGTTCGAATGCTTTCCCCTGTTTTTGCTGCAGCGCCTTCAACTCAATGGGGAGGCCGTGGCAGTCCCAGCCGGGGATGAAGACTACCCGCTTCCCCTCGAGAACTTGCACCCTGTTGATAATGTCTTTGAGGATTTTATTCAGTGCGTGGCCTAGGTGCAGCGCGCCATTTGCGTATGGGGGTCCATCGTGGAGGATGAAGGCGGGGTTGTCTTTGCGCTGAGATTGGAGTGCGTAGAGGTCGTTGGTGACTTTTTGGAGTAGTGCGGCTCGCTCGGTGATGGAGTCAGATGGTCGGATTGGAAGCGTGGTCTTGGGCAGGAGAAGGGTTGATTTGAGGGAACCCACCGGCGGCGGGTTCGGACGGAGCATACTATAGTAACGACAACAACGCAGCATTAACGGAAGGAGTATGCGTGGGGGAGAGCTGAGGTGGTTTTTGCGGAGCGGAAGTTGCCGATATCTTATCTTAGCGCCAGGAACAGTTGTGGTTGTGCATGTCACTCGTATATTGCTAGAAGGCGGTGTGTAGAGTTGAATGCTGATGGACTATAGAGTTGATGGAGTAGTGAAGAGCAGGAAGAAAAGACCACACAAAAAGGGAGCTTGGAACCCCTTCGACAGTATATAATCCTGCAAAATGACTCATAACATACCCGCAAACGAGCCTGAGACGTCAGCGGTCAGCATACGGTGTCCGTCCCACCAAAAAGTAGTTCTATCAGTGCCAGACTTTGCTGTCCCAGATCCAAAAATTGTCAGTGGTAATTCGAAAAATGACAGAACATTCGGTTGTTTCTGCTTGGGACTCACACTCAGCTGAGCATTAGAGAGGGGGTTTGTAGCCGTGGTGATGATGGTCTCAACATGTACTTGTGAAGGGGGATGAAGGCAGTCACAGTGTTCAGGTTGATGAATAGGGGGCAGAGCCATAACAGTATGGCTACAGAGGCCTGAGTGCCACTGAGACAGATCACACATCACCAGTTATTACACATCACTCTTGCTGTTGTCCGTCAATGAAATGTGGTCAGCAAGCAGTGTCAATTGAAAATTTCCTGTCAGCAGGCGATGCCGTCCCAAGCTCATCTGCCGGTACAGTATATCAATCAACCGGACATAGAGAGTCCGATGAAGGACAGGAGCGGAAGATCAAAGTAGTATTGGAAGTTAAGTCTCGGAGTGTGATACTCATACGTAGCACCATACCCATTCGAGACTAGACTGCCTGAGTGGGTGGACCTCAGGCCTGCTGCACCATACATCACTCGGACATATTTCTTAGAGTGTGTTGCATATATAAATCTTAGCCTTCATAAGGCTTACTGTGCTGTGGAGCTTATGGTATTCATACGGGTTGATCGTATTCAGTCGTGTCTATACATAGATGAGTGCATACGCATGGACTACCGTATATATAAGGCCTTTGTAGCCTCTTTAGATAGAACAATCAATCATCACTTTCAATAGAGTGCAGGTGGATGCTGGGCATGGCATTGCGTTTTTCGAATTAGACCATCATTTCTGAAGTTATATTTTAGAAGGAATGGTGTCGAACGGAACTTCCTAGATGTTTCCGACTCATCGACAAGCAATTCAATGCAAATATGCAACATTTCTTCACAACGATGGGATAAAGTGACCGAAATGAGCGACACATGCATATGTTGAGAGTCTCCTCGGCAGTGGTCTCCCCATCTCATCCTCAGGACGACCCGGTCAGTGGCGCGGTCATGACTCATAGCGCCCCGAGTTTTAATGGGACGGAATTATACAGGCTAGCTTGCACCTTATTGGAATAGTCCGCGAAGTTTCTGACTCTAAGGTTAGTCGGCCTGGCAATTCGGTAGGGCCGGTGGAGTGTCAGTGTGAAACAAGTCGTTTGGTAGACTACTCTGAGATGCCTAACTTCGAGGCTGTTATGAGCATTCACAGGTTCCATGAAATCAGGGCAAACCCAAAAATTAACGTTTTTCTTGTTTGAAAGCACGGAATCGATAGTAAGTAATCCCTCAAGGTGTTTGCTCGTGTATATATCCGTTCTACACGCTGGGATTTGGTTCTGTGAGCGAGGAATGGTGGAAGAGCGTCACAAAGCTAACAAAGGCCACACAAATGAGAATAAAACTCTGGCATCCCCGCAACTCTCTCATCTTCTTTCTGCTACCTTCGAAATACCATCAGCTCCACGGAGCGGCCCTCACCACTCGCTACTGCTCTATTTTCCATATCAACATACCGTCTTGCATCTCTTCATCATATGTAGCGGGTGGATTTTACGCCTTTCAACGCAACGGGATTCCCTAAATTTTGAGGCCTCCAGAAAACTTCGAAGACCCTCCAGCAGTCAAATGTGTAGAGATCGGTACCTCGGGACGTTCCTTCTCCGGCCACAAGCGACTAATGCCAAATGATTACAATAACAGTAACAACGACAACGATCAGATGCCACCACTTATCAAAGATAACGCTAAAGCTTTTCATAGACTGACATCGTTTACTCTTGGCCATTTCCGCGCTGGTCATGGTGGGTTATTTCGTTTCCCCGCGTTGGTATTAGGCAGCTAGCTAACAATTGCCAGGTTGAACGCGTAAGGCCCATCGATATCCGCCCTCAGCAATAGTTGAATATCTCGGCGATAGTTTGATCAATGAAATTTGGGCCGACACTCTTCCGCTTGGTTGAGAGCTAGCTTTCAACCAAGATTCAACCAACCTGCTCATCCTAACGCAGACGATAGCTCTAAATGTGAGCTTCTTACTGTACTATCTGCAAACGCCAGCGCAAATGAGCATCCAATCGGGTCCGAGTACGAGGAGGTGGGTAGTGAGAGTTGGATAGACTTCTCACTGGACTGCCGACTAGTGGAACATTATTTGAAACTTCCGGACAGATTATCGATGTGTGGATACACTGGACGTAGGAGCAGTACCGGGTCAATGCGGGAATACTAGTATTGAGGGAGTACATCCATCTTACTCTTCCGCACCCAGGACATGGCTTGCGATAGTGGAGTAAGGGGAAGATATTTGTGTATAATACTAGCTAATATTACCCGCTGCTGTATTTTTCTGGGACGTGGGGCTCCGAGCGCACAACCAAGATCTGTGAGTCGACCAGCAGCGAGGCATTGGACTACTCTGGTGGGAGATGGAGGTATGAACCGCTGATGCTAGGCACGTGTGCTTGTAGATGGCATCTGAGCGCGAGTAGCGCCGAGCCGCAGAAACTGTTGGCACTATACTGTTCAGGTACCCCGCCTTAGTCGACGTCTCGTTTCGCCATACTCTACCTTAGCACTATAACCACACCCTGCGCTACCAAGTCAAACCATGTCGCTATCCCGGTTCGGAGACCGTTTGACGGCAGGTGGTCGGAAGTTCGCCAAAGTTATAAACGTCAGGAGCCAGAGTTCTTCGCAGCCGGCTGCTTCACAGCAGAGTAAATCTGAAGGCTCTACAAGCACACATGAAACTACCACACCTGTCTCTCCACCCGTGACGCCATATACCAAAGGGTACTCAAGCCGTTTAGTTTTAGCAATGACCAAAAATGAATATGAGCCCTAATATGTGCTTATTATGTCAACAGGCCTATTCCCGATCCCGCGCTTAAGACTGCAATCGAGAAATACGTCGCAGAACTAGGGGAGGACGATAGGAATGCCTTTGAATCTGCGACAGATATCTTAGCTGAGATACGCATGATAGACGAGGCACATTCTCAAGCTAGCACTTCGAGATCGTTTGGTACCCGCATCAATAAAGTCTTACAACTTATCAACAAGTTTCTCGGTTCTGTAGCAATATGTATACAACACAATCCACAAATATCCTCACTTGTCGTGGGTGGATTTCACTGTGTGTTATCGGTAAGTCCCAAGACCAAAATTACAGCTATCAAGTTCCCGAAAAAGAACTGCTCACAGGTGTTTTGCTTAGCTTGTCTTGGGCTACATAGAGTTCTTCGAAAAACTTACTACAATGATGGAGCAAATAGCAGGACATCTGGACTATTTATCCCAATACGGCTCGCTAATCTTTCAGAACTCACCAGAGGTTCAAAATGTGCGAAGCCCCAACTTGACCGAACCATGCATCTCGAGCGGCTACTTCTCAGTTTAGTGTGCGGACAACTGATAAAGTGTGTAGGCTTTGGTTAAGGCATATTGTGACTTGCTTGAATTTTTCGTGGCGGTCAGAGGCGTCTTTGGAGGGAGCTCGAGAAGAGATTCTTGTGAGTATCCATGTGAGCTATTCAAAGAAATATACAGCTAATCTTTAGAAATTAGATTTGAGATCGTTCAAATTGTTCTTGAAGGTTTATTGGGATCCATTCGAGTCGAAATTTAAACCTATACAGGACAGGTTCCTTGATCATACTCTTGTTGTAGTTAGGTCTGCTGGAGCACAGAGTTTGGCCATGCAGCACGAAAAGCAGCGACGGGAAGACCTAGAAAACAAGGGTAGTCGAGAACTAGCCGTTTCTTTGTCCCATCTAAGTAAGAAAACAAATGATTAATGAAACTAATTCTTGCAAAGCCGAGAAACGCCACAAAGTGCTGGCGTGGCTGTCGACAATCGACTATGAAGAAACACATCAAAAACATTTTAAGAAGCGCTTTAAGGGCACTGGTCAATGGCTTCTGGAGCATCATCGTTTTACAACTTGGAAGGATGCATCTGGACCAGGTCTTTTATGGTGTCACGGTATGCGTAAGTAGCCGGCTCCCTCGTTCAAGCTCAACAACAAGGACCATACTAACAGATTTATTGTAGCCGGCGCGGGGAAAACAGTATTAGCGTAAGACTGACCGCCTTACTCGTGTTAGGTCGGAATTAACTTCTAGGTGATTATGAAATAGTTCATTGGTTGTGGAAAAACTCTCAGCACAGTACGAATTATCAAACAGTACGGGAATCTCGTTTGTCTACTGCAATTTCAAGGACAACCTCGAGGCTTCAACCTATGTCAAAGTTATTATCAAACAATTATGCCGGAGGATGGACGAATTGCCGATCGAGCTGGAGAAGCTCTATGACGATCATTATCGTAACGCCAGCAACCCAGGATACACGGAACTCCGAGATACATTGATGCGGGTTTCGGAGTACTTTGGTAAGGTATTTCTCGTTCTGGACGCCCTTGATGAATGCACTGAGGACCAAAGAAATGAGCTCTTCGAAGTCCTACGCGGCACTGCCACATATGATAACACGGCTCACGGTAATCTTAAAATTTTTGTCACAAGCAGAAAAGAACAGGATATCCAACGCGCTTTTAAGTGTTTTCTGGTGGTAGAAATCGAGGCGAAGAAGGTTAACGATGATATTCAATCATACGTGACAGCTCAGCTGGACCAACACCGTCAAGATGGGACTTTGGAGATAACGGATTCATTGAAGTCTAGGGTAGTTACTGCGCTTACAAATCAAGCAGGAGGGATGTAAGTAATGGTTCCGCGTCTTATATCAGCGTGAACTTTAACTGTTTTAGGTTTTTGTGGGTTGAGTTTCAACTGAAGCACATACTCTCATTGACTTCGTATCACGATATTGAGGGAGCTCTGGAGAGCCTACCCGAAGATATGGAACAGACATATGAACGCATTATTCGCCTCATTCAAGGGAAACCAAAACCCCAGCGCATCCTGGCGAGGAAGGTTCTCATGTGGATATTGTACGCGAAAAGGCCACTTCTTCTGGGAGAACTAATTTACGCTGTTGCAATGGAGCACGACACGAAAAGTACTACAAAGCTGGAGTCCATAGTGCCCAGGACGGAAACCGTGGTCGCTGTTTGCGCAAATCTGATCGCAGTTGATGCTAATGACGAGTATTATCTCGACTGTACGGTACGATTTGTGCACTTTTCTGTTCATGAGTTCCTTCTCCAGATGTTGGTCGATGCACAGAATCCTTCCGCCGTGGCAAGGTTGAAAATTGAGCCGCAGCTTGCAAATGACGAGGTTGCCCGGATGTGCCTCGCTTTCTTGGTATTTTGCTGGGACGAAGCTCCTGATGGTAAAATCAGGTATCGTCCGCTCGCCACATACGCAGGGCCGTCCTGGAGTAGTCATGTACGCAGTCTTGTCGGAATTAGCAAAAGTACCATGCAGCTTTTACTTAGATTCTTCGAGTTTGGTGTTTTTCTCGATAGTGACCGCAGTTCTCGGATTAGCGACGACGCCTGGATACATTATTATCAGAAGGCACCTCACACCAATTTCTCACCATCTACAATTGCGTTGATTTTCGACTTGCCTCTCGTTTTCAAACACCTTACTGAAGAGATGAAAGAACAACGCTATCCTGACGACATGTATGCGATGCACTATGCCGCCCGACAGAATTCGTACAAAGCCATTGAAAGACTATGCAGCCAAGGATATCGTGTCAATGAATTGGATATGGATGGTAGTACACCACTGTACTATGCAAAGACTAAAGATGTTGTTCAATTGATTTTAGATAAGGGAGCAGACGTGAATGCGCAGGGTGGTCACTTTGGGTGTGCGTTGCAGGCATCCCGGGATAATAGAGAAATAGTGGAGCTGTTACTGGAGAAGGGAGCAGATGTGAATGTGCAGGGTGGAACATATGGTAGTGCATTGCAAGCTACTATTACATCCCGGGATAATAGAGAAGTGGTGGAGCTGTTACTGGAGAAGGGAGCAGATGTGAATGTGCAAGGTGGAAAATATGGGAGTGCGTTGCAGGTTGCTGCCACATCCCAGAATAGAGAAGTGGTGGAGCTGTTACTGGAGAAGGGAGCAGATGTGAATGTGCAGGGTGGATTCTATGGTAGTGCATTGCAGGCTGCTGCTACATCCCGGGATAATAGAGAAGTGGTGGGGCTGTTACTGGAGAAGGGAGCAGAT
>Ga0307512_10001849_pt1 | contig 28421 bp, 26 predicted proteins | sample 14_EM_MG_FD_200267 | JGI IMG/M metagenome (GOLD analysis project Ga0307512, IMG submission 200267) | Populus trichocarpa ectomycorrhiza microbial communities from riparian zone in the Pacific Northwest, United States - 14_EM | ecosystem: Host-associated > Plants > Roots > Unclassified | place... | reverse complement strand
AGATGGACTTGGAGACTGAGATCGAGTGAACTCAGAGATGCACTTGGAGGCTGGGATCGAACAAGTTTGGAGATGCACTTGGAGGCCATGATCGCGCGAACTTGCAGGCCGTAATTGAGCGAGTCTGGAGATACACTTGGAGGCCGTGATCGAGCGAGTGTGGAGATGCACTTGGAGGCCGTGATCGAGCGAGTTTGGAGATACACTTGGAGGCCGTGATCGAGCGAGATTGGATGAGTACTTGGAGGCGGCTGATGGACGGCGCGCCGGGACTCAATTCATCAGTTAGTTAACTCGCAACCATGGGAATGCGACAAGCTGATTTTACATTTGAAGCTCTTATAGAGAACTGGCTGGTGGCGGTCGATCGGTAGGGAGGTACGCCGGAAGCTGAAGATACATTCAGGGGTCAACTCGAAATTGTGAGAATGAAGGGATGACAGACAATCTTAGGTGTATGCTGTACTGAGTGTTAACTGATGATCATGGCATGGAGAAATAGAGAGGGATGAATTAACTTTGTGTTCTGCGATGATGGTAGAGTTGTGGACGAGAAAGAGAGAGATGGGAGATGAAGATGAGAATGATATAGAGGATACGAGCGGCTATGAGAAATCAGGGGTACGACTTGCCTGATTGGGTTTAGAAGACCTCATATGGGTGTTATTACCCACCGGATCGGGATTCGTACCTGCCGTATCGGGGATGGTAAATTGACTCGCACACGAAAATCTCTGAAGTCCCAGTCTCTCATGATGATTTCCCCCATCTCCTCTGATCTCTCTCTTTCTTGTGCTCAACTCTACCATCACCCAAGAACACGAAGTTAAGTCATCCCTCTCTATCTGTCCATGCCATGATCATGACTTAACACCGAGTACAGCATACATCAAGTACAGCATCATCCTAAGATTGACAGTCTCCCGCTCTCAGCCAGTCTCCCGCTCCCAGCCAGTTTCCCGCTCCCAGCCAGTTTCCCATCTCTCGGCGGATGTTGTTGTACTCAACTCTCTAACTTCCCACAATTACAAGTTCAGCAATGAATAGAGTCTCAGCTGCCGTCGTGCCTGCCTCCGAATCGACCGCTTCCAAGTACTCCTCCAATCTCGCTCGATCATAGCCTGCAAGTGCATCTCCAAACTCGCTCAATCACGGCCTCCCAGTGCATCTCTGAGTTCATGATCACGGCCTCCAAGTGCATCTCCAAACTCGCTTGATTACGGCCTCCAAGTTCGCACAATCACGTCCTCCAATTGCATCTCCAAACTCGCACAATCACGGCCTCAAAGTGCATCTCCAAACTCGCTCGATCACGGCCTCCAAGTGCATCTCTCAACTCGCTCGATCCTGGCCTCCAAGTACATCGTTAATGAGCGATGTCGGGTGTACGGAGATACAGGGGTAATGGAGGTGGACTGAGCGACGGGGAGTACACATTTGGGAGACCCCAGGGTGGATAGACATCATCTCATTTTCATCTAATTTTCATCTCATCCGGATCCACGCAATTGCGTGGATTCTCATGGCCGGGTAGTATCATATCTTCTCACTTTCTTCCTAGGCTCCTCGAGCTAGAACGGTTCTTTCTCACGAATTCCGTCGTGGCCAGATTGACCGTATGGACATATATAGAGATACTTAAATAATGCATGGCATATTATGAGGTAGCGAATCTTGTGACTGTAACCAAGACGAATATGATAGACGAAATGCCTTGGGCTTATGGAACCCTAAGAACCACTGCTTTGAGAATACGGCACCAAATCTCCCGCAGAGCTCCAAAATTTGACTATCCTAATAGTCAAATCTTGTAGTGTCCTGAATGCACCTCCAAAACTGCAGGTGCTTTCAGGAGAATCTGAGAATGCTCTTGCAGAGTCTGGGAAAGAAACGGCTAAACTGCGATCGGAGGGCGATGTGCAACGCGACGCGTGGTATTGACGCCTGGCGCGGAGTAATCCGCCACCGGGGTGTCTCTGACGGCTCTGACGGAGTGAGTCCACTCTGACGGAGCCATTCCGCCCGGACGGAAATGTTTTTTGCTGATGAAGGCTTCACTCAGGATGCGTATCAGGATTAACACCAAAGGAACACAAGTTAACTGTTCTGTTCGCTGTTCCTGATAGATAGTATGGACTAAAGGGTATCATCTTCAAGCTATCGGTATACTGATGTCCATGACTCTGTGAGAGCCCGAGACGAGTATCCTCTGAACGACCACACTATAATGATGACTCTCCGACTGGTGACGCATGGTAGAGTATCATCCCAACGACCGGAACGCATACTGGAGGACTGAGCGTCCAAGAATGCGATGACTCCGAGTATCGACTTGTCTACATCAGCGAAATATAAGTAGGTCCGGAAGCCATACCCAAACCTCCCAGAGACTCTGGTTGCCCTTGGCAGTGCTTCTAAGTACTTCCAGATGCTCCCAGCCCCCCCTGGAGCTTTGCAAAGTGCTCTCACACTGTGCAAGAGCATTCTCACGTGCTCCAGAAAGCTCCTGCAGTAATGGCGCTGCATTCAGGATGCTACGAGATTTGATTATTAGGAGAGTCAAATTTTGTAGCTGCTGAGACCCCTGCATTGATCTGCAGGAGACTTCGAGAGCAGCTGAGACCTCTGCACAAGCTCTGCGGGAGACTTGGTGCCGTATTCTCACACCAGCGGTGCTTAGAGTTCCATAACCACAGGGCATTTCATCGATCATATTGGTCTTTGTACAGTCACAAGATTCGCTTCATCATATTATGGCATGTATTATCTATGTCTCTCTGATATATATATACATACAGAGACACAGGGATAATGGAGATGGACTCAGCGACAGGGAGTATATATTTGTGAGACCCCGGGGTAGATAGACATCATCACATCATACGAAATTTACACAGTCGTTTTCCCAGCTCTTGGGCTAATGCACTCTTGCCGAGCTTCGTAGATCTACACCTGTGGATCCTCACCCACTGTTGTCAAGCATTCATAGATCCACGCAATTTGTGTGGTTCATCATGGCCGGATATCCCTTCATATCTTCTCACCTTCAAGTGAACTTAGAGATCCACTCTGACGCTGTAGTCGAGTGAGGTTGGAGATACACTAGGAGGCTGTAATCGAGGGAGTTTGGAGATGCACTTGGAGGCCGTGATCATGTGAACTTGCAGGCCGTGATCGAGCGGGTTTAGAGATACCCTTGAGGGCTGTAATCAAGCGAGTTAGGAAATGCACTTTGAGGCCGTGATTGAGCGAGTTTGGAGATGAACTTGGAGGCCGTGATTGAGCGAGTCCGGAGATGCACTTGGATGCCGTGATCGTGCAAACTTGGAGGCTGTAATCGAGCGAGTTTAGAGTTACACTTGGAGGCTGTCATCGAGCGACTTTGGAGATGCACATGGAGGCCATGATTGAGCAAGATTGAAGGAGTACTAGGAGGCAGTCAATCTGGACGAAGTAGTTCGGGAGGGAGGCGCGACGGGAGGCGAGATTCCATTCATTGGTTAACTCGTAATTGTGCAAATGTAGCCAATTCAGTCCAACACGGTCTGCTGTGAGATGAGAGACCGCCTTGGGACCGGGAGACAGTCGATCTTGGGATGATGCAGTACGCAGTGTATGTAGTACTCAGTGTATGCTGTATTTGGTGTATGCTGCATTTGGTGTGTGCTGTACTCGGTGTTAACTCATAATCATGGCAACGACTGATAGAGAGTGATTACTTGACTTCATGTTCTTAGGTGATGGTCGAATTGAGGACAAGAAAGGCAGAGATGGGAGGGAACAGGAGAAATCATCATGAGAAACTGGGACTTATGAGAAATTCGTGCGTGGGTCAATCAACCCTCCCGAATACAGCAGGTATGAGTCCCGATCTGGGGTGTAATTAGTCCGATACCAGGTCTTCCCAACCCAACCAGGCAAGTTGTACCCCTGATTTCGTATATCCGTTAGTATCCTCCACATCATTCTCATCTTCATTCTCCATCTCTCTGTTTCTCATCAACAACTCTACTATCATTGCAGATCACAAAGTGAAGTCATCCCTCTCTTTCTCTCCATGTCATGATCATCAGTTGACACCGAGTACGGCATACACCGAGTACAGTATACACTGAGTACAGCATACACTGAATACAACATACACGCAAGATTGTTTGCAGGCTTCCCAACAGTCCGGGGCGACTGCTGTCTTTCGGGGCCCCGAATGATGGTCCCATCCAGGGCATGCATTTCGGAGGCCTGGTTTGTCCCCGTACGGAATCTGAATACCTAGGGCCTGATCTAGATGACTGTAGTTTCAGCATATGGTTTTAGGATACAAAGCTAGGGTCTATACAAACTCCAAATCCTGGATGTGTCTGAATGCTGCAGGTGGGTGCCTGAGGATGCAAGGGTCCACATGCAGACGGAACCGGAGGAGCTACAGTGGTGAATGGAGGAGGCTTGGTAGTGAGTAGAGGGTCTTGTTTCTTTGTATGTTATCATGTTTGTATTATAGTATCGCCATGCATAGTGCGTAGAGCTAGACTGCAGGGCTCTATAGTCTTTTCGTCCATGGCTCTGCTGCCCTAGTCGTAAACAGTCCTGAGTTTGCTTGCCCTGAAAATTGTCGTCTGGTCCGGGGCTTACTGTTGCCCGGATGGGACGGACTATTGGGAAGCCGGAGTGTTTGTTTTCCCTTCATTCCCAGGATTAAGAGTTGACCCCTGAATGTAGCTTCAGCTTCCGGAGTGCCTCCCTACAAGATCGACCGCCATTAGCCAACTCTCCATGAGTGCTCAAAGGTAAAGTGACATTCCCATGATTGCGTGTGGCCTAGCTGATGAGATGAGTCTCAGCACCCGTTGTCCCGTCCATCGACTGCCTCCAAGTCCTCGTGCACACTTGCTCGATTACGGCCTCCAAGTTCTCACGATTGTGGCCTCCAGGTGCATATCTCCAATCTGGCTCGATGACGGCCTCCAAGTGCATTGGCAAACTCGCTCGAGTACAGCCTCAATTTGCTTCTACACACTCGCTCGATGATGGGCTCCAAGTGCATCTGCAAGCTCACTCGATCACAGCCTTCAAGTGTATCTCTACACTCGCCCAATTACCGCCTGCAAGTTCACAGGATCACGCCCTCCAAGTGAATCTGCAAACCCGCTCGATCACGGCCTCGGAGTGTATCTCTGAGTTTACTCGATCGTCATCTTCTGGTGCACCTTAACTTGCTCCCAATCACTGCCTGCAGCCAGTCCTGATATACCGTGTGTAGATGGGTAGCTACATAGATACATAGATACACAGACGACAATACAACCTGAATACATGAGTTTTAAACATCGTTGAACGATAACCAGTAGCTATGATTTCCAGGCGCACTAGCAGCGTTCCCAAAGTAGATATTGTTTTTCCCAGACTGCTCTACTGTGATTCGAGGTGCTCTCAGACTTTTCGCTGGCGCTCCCAGGTGCTCCCAGGCTTGTTGCCGGCGCTCCCAGTTACTCTGAAGGCCTGCAGGAATGCCCTCCTAGGGTTTGATACTCTCCTGAAATTGACGCATCTAAGTTTGCACACCACATCCTCTCAGACATTCCTGGAGGCTTCCAGTGACTAAAATACATTTTGCTGATGAATAAGAAACAGCAAAGTAGTTTCGCCTCAGCAGAAAGAGTAGTGCCGACTCAAGCGTATCGTAGCAAAAGAGTTCTCTGAATCCCCACAGTATCGGGCTGATCCTCGGACTTCCTTCGGACCCAGAAGTATTGTCTTGCTCACTTCTCGATCAACAACTTGATTCGATAAAGGTACTAGGAATAACCCAGTATAAAGAGTGATAGATATATCCATGGTATAGAACTGAATAATGAATGTACAACTCTGGACTCCAAAGAAGAAGTATCCTAGTTGGGTTCAATCCAGAAGTAATAGATAATACACCGGAATGATGGTAAAGCTTAACCTCCACGTCAAGAAGGTTAATAGGTATCCGTAGATGAAACTTGATGTGGATTGTACATTCGATAGTACGTTATTGATGTCCTTCTGCCATGTCCGTATCGCCAATATATATCAGACAATCCACACCCTTGAAAATCCTGAGATTGCCAAAGCCTGCTTGTGAGTTCACATACGTAACTACCTCATCATACTTTGCCGATACCTTTGATGGTTGAGTCTGAACTCCAGGAGTATATACTATGTCTCCGAGGGAATGCGCTCTAATTGCGATACAATTGCTATTGGCAATACCTCGTACAGATATGAGCTTATCTGAAGACAATTTCCAATGAATTGTTTTGGGTCACCAAGGGCGAGCGAGAGTGCCCTCTCCGATACCCACCGGGTGCGCAACGGTTTAATGATTGCTGCAAACCCCCAGATCCCTTAATTTGACTACACTTTATTGGAACCAAATATAGAGTTATCTGCAACGGAGTCGTATTGACATATATAGAACGGAGAGTATCCCGCGCCTGTCAGGACATATGAATCCAAGTTCCCATTTGCCCAGACCATGAAAGTGAGGTTGAACGAAGGGTTGATTCATTTAAGTCCATTCGGTGAAGTTGGCTCCAATATCTCGATTATTAGTCATTGACTTATCTCTTATGTGACCCTGCATATCCCAACAGGTCATAATACTCAGATGCTGATGACACCTCATCTCTCTAGGAATTAACCGTTTGAGCGTGAGTGAATAGTTGTTTGGTTGGCGACTAGGAATAAGGTTTCCTGCCAATAAGGAGTGACCATTAACAATAGAGATCCCACAACCAGGTTCAATCCAAAGATGATACACATCATATTCGTGGTCGGCCTGATCGCTGTCGTTGATCTATCAACGCGAAGGTCGGGTAAATGAGATATGACCAATTTGTCAACTAATGTGGATGGTAGATCCAATACGGGAATTGGAGTGTTGATTCGTGATTCCGGATTGAATATCCATCTTAGGATCATCGAGTGATGCAGTATGATCCCTGAAATATGCCTGTAACACCAAAGGCGTAACATCCATGCAATTGGTGTGGTTCCTCACAAACTCTTGCAAAGCATGCATAGATCCACGGAATTTGTATGGTTGATCATGGCCTGGAATCCCTTCATATCATCTCACCCTCATCCTATGCTCCTGAAGGCTGAACCACTGTTCATCCGGAATGTATTTGGGATGGCATGACAGGTGCGGCGGAGTGTTGATGATACGTTGTCTGCCCTCTGGCTTCACCATTTCTCCCCAATGTGATCAAGTGAACATAGAGTGACACTCAAACACCATGATTGTGCGAGGTCTGAGATGCAGTTCGGGGTGGTGATTGTGCGAACTTGGAGGTCACAATGTTGTGAACCTGGAGGCCTTAATCGTGGGTGATTGGAGATACACTTTGTGGCTGCAGCTGGGCAAGTTTGCAAATACACTTGGAGGCAGTGATCGTGTGAACTTCGAGGCTAGAATGGTGCGAGTTGGGAGGGACACTTGGAGGATGTGATCCAGTGAGTTTGGAGGCGCAGTTGGAGGCCATGATCGAGTGACATCGGAGGAGTACTTGTATGTGGTCAATCTGGACCTGGCAGTTCAGGAGGGAGGAGCAAGAGGTGCGGAGTTTCTATTCATTGGTTAACTCGTAATTATGGGAATGTAGAGAATTGAGTACAACATGCGCTTCTGACAGATAACAGACTAGCTAGGAGCAGGAGACAGTCGATGGTGGGTCAATGCAGTACATGGTGTATGCACCACTCAGTGTATACCGTGCGCAGTGCATGATTTACTCGGTATATGCTGTACACGGTGTGGGTTGTACTTGGTGTATGCTGTACTTGGTGTATGCTGTACTTGGTGTATGCTTTAGTTGGTGAATGCAGTACTCGGTGCTAACTCTTGATGATGGCATGCTGAGATCGCGCGGGATGTGATCACTTCAATGTCTTAGGTAATGGTAGAGTTGAAGATGAAGCACTGCGAGAAGAGAGGGAATGTGCTAATTACCTGAGAAACTGTGACTCAGGTGTATTGTGTGTGCGTGGTAATGTATGATCCCTGATACGGCCGGTCTGGGTCGCAATATGGTGGGTGACAACATCGATACATGGTCTTCCCGATGCAATCAGGTGAGTTGTGCCCCTGATATCTCATATCTGCTCATATTCTCCACATCGTTCTTATCTTCATCACCCATCACTCTCTTTCTAGTCCCCAACTCTACCATCATCGCAGAACACAAAGTTAAGTCATCCCTCTCTATGTCAACATGCCATCGTCATGAGTGGACCCCGACTACACCATACACCAAGTATAGCATCCACCGAACATTGTATATCATCCCTTCATCCTCATGATTAGGAGTTTACTCCTCAATGTAACTTCAGCTTCTGGTGTGCCTCCCAACAAGATCGACTGCCATCAGCCAGCACTCCATGCAAGCTCACATGTAAAGTCACCTTGTCACATTCTCAATGTTGCAAGTTAACTAACTAAGGAATAGACTCTCAGCACCTGGCATGCTGTCCATTGACTGCCTCCAAGTCCTCGTCCAATTTCACTATATCAAGGCCTCAGAGTATATCTCCAGAGACACTCAATTACGGCCTCCACCTTGGCACAGTGGTGGCCTCCATGTGCTTATCTCCAAACTGGCTCGATCACAGCCTCGAAGTACATATCTCTAAACTGGCTTGACCATGGCCTCCAACTGCATCGCCACCCTTGCATGATCATGGCCTCTAAGTGTATCTCCAGACTCGCCGGATTACTGCCTGCCAGTTTGTATGACCCTGGCCTCCAAGTGCATATCTCCAAACTTGTTCGATCAGGGCCTCCAAACGTATATCCAATCTAGCTTGATTATGCCCTCCAAGTTCATACGATGATGGCCTCTAAGGGCATCTCAAAATTTGCTCCATCAAGATCTCAGAGTGCATCTGTAAGTTCACTGGATTACGACCTCCGAGTGTATCTCCAAACTACGCTCAATTGCCGCCTGCAAGTGCATCTCCAAAGTTGCATCATAACAGCCTCAGAGTGTATTTCTAAGTTCAACTATTTGTGAGTTCCAGGCACAACTCAAATTGGTCTCATGCACTGCCTGCAACCAGTCCAGACATACCATGTCTAGATGGGCAGCTATATAGATCCATAGATGAGAATACAAACTGAATACATGAGTTTCATAAATTGTTGAACCATAAGTAGTAGATATGATTTCCTGGCTCACCAGCAGCATTCCCAAAGAAGATGTTGATGTTCCCAGACTGCTCAAAAGTGATTCCTGGTGCTCCCTGACTTGTCGTTGGTGCTCCCAGCCTTGTCATCTGCCCTCCCAGACTGATTGTTGGCAATCCCAGGCTTGTGGCCGGCACTTCAAGCACCTACCAGACCTGCAGTCGGCGCTCCCAGGTGCTCGCAGGAATGTCGTTGGCGCTCCCAGCCTTGTCCTCGGCACTCGCAGACTTGTTGTTAGGATTCCCAGGCTTGTCGCCGAAGCTTCCAGTTGCTCCCAGCCTTGTTGATGGTGCTCCCAGGGGCTACACTGGTTGTCGCCAGTCTTCCTGTGTGCACATAGATTTGTCGGCCCTGCACATAGTGTTAGCAACCGTTTGCGACCTTCACTTCTGGTCTGGGTCTGGGTCGGAACCAAACCCTTGACATAGTGGCAGTCCAGGTTGTCAATACACCTGGACCGTCAATTTGGGTACGGTTCGCTGGATATCTCCGAACCGGCCTGAATTGCACAGTTTGTTACTTGGTTGCCCAGCAGGTCCATCTGTAGATTTATATACTGTTCTTGTTTTTGCAGTTGGATAATTGTATATTATTAAATTTAGGTATTCGACAGCCAATAATTTCTTTTTGCATGTTTTGCACGCTGGGATATTGATTATTTTGGAATCCGTATTTGTCCTGTTATACGTGGTATTTGTGGCTATACAGGCAGCCAATAGTTCTGTTGTAAGCTGATCCATCCATGTAAAGCCATGATTACCCAATATGCATGACCAAATATTGTTGACGCTCTGTTGACACTCAATTTCATGTTGGGGTAACTTATGTATCATGCACTGTTTCAAATGAATAGGCTGCCATAACATTGTCTATGAATTATTACCACATTGCAACACTTAGATTAGCCAAGATGCAAGACCAATAATCATTGACACTCCATTGATGATCATGTTCAGGATGGGGCAGGAAGTATGCCGTAATTGTTTTTGCCCCTACAGGTGGTCAACATCTCATTCATTGTTACATGTGTAACAATACCTAACTGAAATACTTCATAAAGCACTTGGTTTAAGTAATGGTGCGTACGGCCATAGATCCTGTGTCTTTCCTGACAAGTATTCAGCTATCGTAGCATTGGGAATCACCTGAAGTTGATTCCTCTGTTTCTTCGTTAAAGATTTTATCAGGATCTTTCCTGATCTCCTACGTGACATGGAATGATTCAGTTTATTAAAAGCTTTCCTTTCTTCTCGAGAGTACTGATTGAATTTCCTGCCTTCTTCAAATACCCGCTACGGGCATTCAGAATCCTCAAAGCGCTGAGCTTGATGAGAAGTTCCTGAACTACCAAGATCCAAGTCACTAATATCGCTGATAGTTTCCTGAAGGAGTAATATTCAATCCGGATAACAATGCTGCAATTCATAATCGGATCTCGTTGACTTCTGCATATCCCGAGGCATCACAGATATACTTCAGGTCCTCTGAAGTGCTGCAACTTTGACCGAATGTTCGATACTTGCTCGTTGCTTCTGATTATCACTATGAATAAATAATCCCTGTTCTAGTCCGATAATTGATGCCAGCCACCAGACACACTGAGCGGCAAAGATTGGCTGAGTCCTTCTAGTGGAGGAGAAAACTGTCTCCAAGGCGTAAATGACAACATCGTTGCCGTTCTCGAAGGTAAACAGTATTCGTAAGTGGCCCGGCCTCCATTCTGTATGCCTGCGCTAAGGGCAGCCCGGCCCGGCCTGGGTCGAAAGCCTCCCGGCTGCCAAGAAAATGCCCGCAGGCCTGGTGTGGTGGGAAAATCTGTTTCTCACCACCACTGCCACTCAGCTTGGCAGAGGACTCCGCCAGGAAAAACCTACCAGGCCGGCTGCCAAGAAAAGCTTCTCGGCCGCCAAGAAAAAGCCACCGGGCCGGCCACCCGACTTTGGCGTGCAGATCGGCCACCCGGCCGCCACGAAACACCCTACAGGCCCGGCATCCATTTAGAATCTGCCGCCAAGGGTGGCCCGTCACGGTCTATGCAAAGCCGGCCTTGCATGGCCGCTGAGGAACACTGAAGGTAATAGTCATTCGTTAAATCATGCTTATCGAAGGTGTGGGGCTGCCGCTACACAAAGCTAATAGATTCTAGTTATACATATATTAGATATAGGGATCATAAAAATGCGATAATAAATAAGGATATTTCTCCACTGGTTGGTATTGATCTTTCTTTGCTGCTAGAGCTTTTTCCCTTCATTGCCGGAACAACATGATCTCTTGATAGTCTCTCAGAACCCACTCCAGAGTATGATTTAAATCCCTCAACAATAGCTACATATCTGTGCGCCTTACATTCATCAAATATGCCTGGTAGAGGCGGCCACGTATCAACGTGTTCATGCATGATATCATATCCGCTCATAAATCAGACTACAACTTCAACTTAGACATCTCGCAATGGTATGTTTTTCAGTAGTTGGAACATTCAACCAATACCCCATATTGGTTATGCCTTATCGCAAGTAATAACTTCTCCCAGTTATTAATTATCACATCATAGATTTACTCGGTGACCAGCCGATGCTACGCCAACGTAGATCTAGACATTTCGCTACCGTTGCTACTCAAATCAATGAAGTAGTGTTTGCTTCAGGCAATTGCCAACACCATCATCCCTCAGTTACGTCATCCTTAGGCACTACCGGGCCGGGACATCCCTCACTGAATCTGTCCCCATTACAGTTAAGAGTGAGGAGCCCACGTACTCACATATTGACTTTCAACTGCTGTGCACTTAGCCTGTGCATGTCCTGTATAGTATCGGGTGATCAAAGAAGATAGTAACTACCGCTGATGTACATGAACATCAACCAAGGCTAATAGTTGCCAATCCGGCCAGCCCCAGCTGTCTGCAATCTTCTCGCAATGTAATGAAAACCCCCGCTAAGCAGTACACCACGGGACCCTGAACTTATATCTTCTTGCATGGTATATGCATTCACCTGATATCAAGTGTCACTCATCGCAGTTAAAGGGGAATACCTAACATTTATGCATGTTTACAAACCAATCGGCAGTTGGATTACCCAAGATGCAAGACAAAATATCGTTGACGCTCTGTGGACTCTCATTTTCAGAATGGGGCTGTGACTGTGTCATTCGATGTTTTGCCAAGGAAGGGTGCCAGTAGGTTGGTTAATGATTGCAGCAACCAGGTCACTTTTCGATTACTGTACTTCGATGAGTAAAAATCCTTGATGATTCGTTGATGCTCATTTGCAGGATGGGGCAGGGAGCATGATGCTTATATTTTTGACTTGGAAGGCAGCCAATACCTCATTTGGGAATGGCTGCAACCCTTTGCGACTGAGGTTACCAAATATGCAGAGCCAAAAATCGTTGACGCTCCGTTGACGCTCATTTTCCCAATGGGGCAGTGACCATGTGGGTTACTATTTTGCAAAGAAAGAATGCTAGAATGTTGGTAATGGATAGCACCAACCATGTCACCATTCAATTACCCTACTTACAACACTAAAAATCTTTGACGCTCCGTTGACTCTCATTTTAATGTACTGTCTAGCCAAGATCTGCTGTCATTAATAATTGCATTCATGACTGTTTGAACTTAGTGGTTGCCTTTCAGCCTGATCAGGAATTGGCAATATGGCAAAGCGGAGCCCAGTAATATTCTAGCAGTGGTCGCTCTCATCCGGTTAAAAATTTTATATCTTGCGAAATAATGCATATTGCCCACTGTACCTTTGTTTATTAACCAATTTTTTGATGCGACTGCTCAATATACTCCCATAATATTGCTCTAAATGAAATTCTCAGTCCAACTACATAATCAACTTGGTGATAATACATTGAAACATTCTGTCCTACATGTTCTTGGTCCGCGTATTCCTCCACATTTCCATTATATTGACCGTCATCACCATCTTTTCAGCCTGCTTCTTTGACGGTCATATAGGCCGAATCAATCCGGGAACAGTTGGCGCGGCACTAACATTCCACTGCTCCATGGATTTTCAATCATCACCGCTATTGTCCAGTTCCATATCTGATTCATTGTCTGCCTCCCAATCGTCTTCGCTGTCATTTGGATTATCCAAGTCCCAATTCCAGTTAAGCCAATTTTCTGTGTCGGAAATGAGTTCAGGTGGACTATCCTCATCACTTTCGGCAGGATGGTGGTCGATTTGTTAGATTCTGCGGACATTCAATACTTGGGTTGGTCCTCCAGGGAGGTTCTTTGTAGACAAAGCTGGTGGCAGAAGTGATTTTTGCGAAAATTGAAATGCAGCTGCAACATCTTGTTGAAACTGTAACCAGGATGCTTTGATGATTTCTTCATTATCTGAAATGTATCTTACGGCTGACATTTGTTTATTTCATGCGCGAGGTTCCTTTGTGTAGCTTGTAGGTTTTGGCTGCCCTGCCACATCTCCAAAAGGTCATGGACCTTGGACATTCTGTGCAACATCTTTTACTCCGCCTCTCTCTTCGTCTCCATGTCGTTATCAGTATTCGTAGGATCCAATACTGCGTCGTCGCCAGCCAGTGATCTGTTATTGGCCTGAGTAAACTGCCTGACTACGACCATTCTGCGAAGTGTCTTCAATGTGGTTTTTGACTGCCTCCTCATGACCCCGTCTCTCCCAAGGGAAAATCTGTCCACCACTCACACACCGTGAGATATGACAGAGAATATATCGCGTACCACATTGGAGAGATCAGCCTACTTTGAGTGTGTTGCTTCTTGCTCTTGCCACCAGTCGGTGATATCTGGTAACCAAAATGTACTACTATTCTCATTTACGTCAGAGTGGTAATGATTATGATTCGGATTAACTTGCCCCCAGTTCTGTCGTAATTCAGGAGCTGAATGCAATACGAGCCGTGAGGGTGTCAATGAGTATGCTGCACTATCGCTTCGTCCGGGAGTTGTTTCTGCCACATTGTTAGCCAGCAAGAATTCTTCATCATCGCTGGACAAATCATATGTATCATAAGATGATTGACCCGATCTAGAAGCCATTGCTGAGGAGACGAGATTGTCGTTCGTTATGGTTTTGGGTTTTGTGACCAGCAAATGTCTATGCTTAGCGCAGTGTTCGTTCTCCACATACTTCAGCAAGGCCACATGGTATAAGGTAGTATAAGAAGTCTCGTCTTTAGGATTAATATCCATTCCCTTGTCCCGCTACCTAAACAATAGCAACTTCTGGCAAGTATCAAGGATATGTTCCGAATTGAGAAGCATACCAGTCGTTGGGGTGACTTCAGTATACTATTAGGACGGCTTCTGCCACCCAAACTTCACGGCAAAGTATAAATCTTCCTTACAATGTCTCTTCTTCGTGGCCAAAGCTTGCATCACGCCATCCATCTTATTGAACATGTCATTGTGAACAGTGATGATGTGATGCAGAGTACAGGTATGCTGTTTCGACATCCACAGAGTTCAGTACAGGAATGGCCCCCAAACTTCCATGACATACTTGACGATGGTCCACACATCCTGTGTGGTGAAGAGTGGCCGGTAATCGCTGTATTTTGGGATCTTAAGCCACTCCAATGTGAATTCATGTAATTGGTAGGCACGCTCGACCAACTGCAGCAGAGACTTCCAAAGTTTCTTCACATCCCTCATGGGTAGTACTGTGATGCAGACTTTGGCTTTCTGACAGTTAATGAACTCGTTGCCATGGCCAGGTGTCGGCGTAATCGATAAAGGAAACATTCTCTGCTATAGGAAGGTCAGTTTCAGGACTTTCAACACATCTTGAAATACGTACTTTCTCAATTATCTTTGATAAACCAGGTCTCATGGCCGACACCTTATTGATTTTACCATTGCCCTTCTTTCAAAGTCATTGACTCTTCCCAATGTCTGTGCTTTCAGTCTCTCCAAATTGCTGATCGCACTCATGGGCTTCCCAATACTTGGCGCGGCCATTTACACCCAGACTGCTCATGAATGCACCCAGGGCAAGCTGAATGACGTGTGCCATGCATGGCATGTGGTTTCTCAATGTGGGCCACTTGATACCGGAGGCTGCAAGAGTAATAAGTTATTCGCCAGTCATCAAGTAATTTGAGGCAGCGTTATCGGTTGTAATTCCAAATCAACAGCCATCAGCCAGCTCAAAACAATCCAGAACTTCCTTCAAATGTCCGGCTAGCCATGCACCCATTTGTTGACCCTTGACATGTAATCCTTGATGAGATTTCGAAATAGGAAAAGAATGAGCTATCAAACTCATTGAATGCCAGTTCGACTTCTCGCAATGCCCAATTTCAATCCATATTATAGGCAATGAACGACGTTATTGCTAATTTGCCTGTCGAAGTCCATCGGTCTAAAGCTAAACTAACTTCGATTCTTGATGGCCATTGCTTCTTGATTGCATCCAATGTCAGTGTGTATTCCCCGCGGCAGGTATTGCTCAGGGTGCTTGCTGACGGTAACACCAACTCGCTTTCTAATGAATTATACGAATGCTGCCACTCAAGGTTTGATACCACTTTCTGTGGAATATGAGCCCAAGCAAATCCTAACATGAGGTAGTGAGTCCAGGTGTCTTGGTGAAATTGGGCAGTTTGAAAGTCCTTTGCTCCCAGTTCAGAGCGTTTTGTCTATCAATTCAGTAAGTATATTTAAAACCTAAATATTGAATTTGAATTTCCTTTGCAAACTTACAATCGGAATACCTCAACTTCCTTGCTTCTTGAGTAAAGCCAAAGCTATTTCATCTACCGTTGAACAAGTCAATTCTGTTACTTCTGACATCGTTAATTTGTTTAACTTTGCGATGTGCGCTTTTGCCTCCAAGTGTTTGCCCATTGGGCTGGTCCCATGTTCTGCTGGATGGCAAAGAACTGGATGACGAATGATACATATGATACAAGGGCTGCTGGTCTCGTCAACTCCGCAGTGTAAATAGCATAACCACAGAGGCGCATGTCTCCAGTTATTGGAAGCAATGGGCCGGTTGAAGCCTGCAATTATTGCAGCCCACCAAGCATCAAAGATGATTTGGACAGTAAGGTCGCTTAAATCACGAATTCAGACAAGTTTATTTTTTGAAGATCTTATCACCTCTAGCAATGTGGTTTTTAAAGATTTTGTATCTGACATCACAGTGGGAAATTGAACTCTGGCTAATTCTAACTGAATAACTGTCAAAAGATGCGTTATAGTCAGGTAGAATGATACTTCCTAAATATTGACTATAGAGCTACAAGCAAGAAAAAAGTCAGACCTGTGAGACATCACATGCATATTGGTGAAGTTGAATACAAGGTCATTCAAAGACAAGGCGGTTGCGATAGCATCCCTAGCATTTTTCCCCATCAAGGAAGCAGATAGTATGATTATGGGTCAATGCCGTTGCATCATTGCTGTCAGATTTTCCAACATGCAACCCCAAAAATCGTTGACCCTCCGTTGACACTCATTGTTGGAAGGTAGTAGCGATATCATCAGTAGCATCATTGGCTTGGAAGGCGGCCAATATTATGAGTATGGGAGTATGCCATTGTACAGCCCTTGAATTATCCATGATGCATGACCAAAAAATCGTCGACGCTCCGTCGAGGCTCATTTGTAGGAGGTAGTAGTCATAATGGCAAAAGCATTTTTGCGTATAATGGCGGCCAATATTATGATTATGAGGGTATGCCTTTGCACAGCCCTTGAATTATCCAAGATGCAAGACCGAAAATCATTGACGCTCCATTAATGCTCATTTTTAGAAGGTGGTAGCGATATTGTCCCGTGCCTTTGTGCCCATAAAGGCGGCCCATACTGTGTTTATGGCTTGATGGTGTTGTGCAGCCCAGTGATTATCGAAAATGCAAGACCAGAAATCGGTCATGCTCCGTTGACGCTGATTTCCAGAATGGGGTAACGAGCATGTTGATTGCCATTGTATGTCCAAACCCGGCCAATAACTCCTCTTTGGATTCATGTGCCTATGCAACCATCTGATTGCCGAAATGATCAAACTAAAATTGTTGACGCTCCATTGACGCTCACCTTAGAGACACACTAACAGTCATTCTGTGTGCAATCATTTTGCATATAGTTCATACTGTCATTTTTCACCGCCAATATACTGTTTCAAGGTATATCCATTTGCATTTAAAAGCATTGAGGCCTTTCAGTTTCTGAGCCACCACTATACACATCATAAGTCCAATAAATAACATAGCTCCATCGTGTTTTGGGGATTTCAGCTGGTATGTTATCGCATACAGATCCATCTACTAATGTTAGACATATGGAGCCTGATATCCTGACATATCTTTTTCCAGCTTGTTTTCCTCGATTTCCATGACAAACCATAATCGATTTTCAAATTCTCGCCCATGTGCAGCATGTCTGAGTGCAGGGTAATGCAGTCATCTGCATGGAGTCATGCAGCATGACGGCTGCCATTCATCCATGTTCAGGCTGCCCACTGACCGCTTGTCCTATGGCTCGTATGACATTACTGACTTAAATTTTGTTACCACATTATGTCTCTATCTTAGGTTTGGCTTTCTAATGTAACTCTAACAGGCAAGTCAATATCGAGTTTGCTGGCCATCTATCAACCAGATTTGGAGTCTAGAACTTTCGCATGGCCCATGTGACCCTTGCACACACCCTGATGAAACATCATGTCTCACAATTTGGCCACTGAAATCAAGAAAAAGCTGACACATAGCAAAGTAGGTACACAATTTGCTTTTACAGGAGGTAGGTCTTCAAAGTTAACTATATGGCTATCTGTACCTCCGATGGCATGGGAGGCGCCACCATATCTTCGTCCGTATCAGATTTCTATATGGTAAATAACTAGGGATGCTTCATGCAGGGGTAAATGCGTACAGGTTCAACAGGCTTAGCATTCTGAATTGGTGTTGAATCAGGTGCCATGTCAGGCAAAAGAACCAGTCAGTGTCGGTGTGACTGTGGTTTGCCCAAACCCAGCCTCATTTGACTACTTCATGGGCGAGAAGTCACCGCTGGCATTTGCGATCTTTCCTGGACTATATCAAGAGTCTGCACATGCTCACCATATAATGTCAGGGATTGTGTGGCTGCAGTCATGTCTATTTGGGGCGTGACAACCGCCGGAACCTGCAATTCGGCATTCCCATTCTGTATATCTCTCGCACCGATGTAGTCAACTGCGTCCCCCCATCCCGGTTGCGTGAATTCGTCAAGCATCATCCGATTCTGCCAACAACTCTCCATGCGGTGCTGTTCTGTTCTGGCGAGTATGCCCATCACCCAGCCAGGTTCATCATCATCACTCAGCTAGACGAACTCTGTATCATCTCGATAATCTTGCATGTGATCCCCATCCGGCACATCATTGGAAATTGCAAGATAGCTCAGACTGTCACCGATAACGTTCGCCATTGCTTCAACTGTTGTTTCAGGCGTTCTGGTTGTTGCCCCTGGGCTCTCAGCAGTAGTCATATCTGTCAGCTCTTGCATAATCACTGTCTCTACATCTTCAACTCTGTGTCTTGCCACAGCGGTGTCTCTCTCCACATAATCCTCGATCCATTTCTCTTTCTCTTCATTGCTTGAAAAGTGTGTTTCCCGTCTTTTCTCCGCCGGAGGCTGCGTTTTAGAATGTACCCGGCGCAATGCTCCCAACTCTCGGCCCCACTCTGCCTCCAAGCCTCTCTCGCCTCGATTCGCTTGATGATATTGACGTGTGGACTGCTTTGTTGATTTGCCATATTTGCCTGCCAGAAGTGGAGAAAAGTTATTTTTGGGAGCATTGACCATTGTATTGTGTATTGACCCTGTTGTTGGGCGAGATGTTGGATGTTGCATGATATGGACCACCTGGAGGCAAGCTGTGTCTTGTATGTCAAGGTTCATATGTTTGATTAACTCGAGCAAAGCAACATCTGCGGTTCGACTGTCGTTTCATTCGGAATTGTACTGCTAATCTTACAGTTTAACCTGATACTTAGATTGTGTTTTCTGTATGATCCTGGCAATATGTTGAGACACACATCACCAGGCTTCCATTTCGTCGAAGAATGAACTTTTTATATCTATCAAACATGAGATATCAGCTGTCAATCACTTCAATGTATCACTGCAAACAAACAAACAAACAACATCGGACTGACTTACTGCAAATGGCGGGAGTTTTGGAATCACATGCAACCGGCAGCTATATGCAGCCGGATGAAACTTGAGTAGAATGAGCGAGTTGACTGTCATTCATTCCATTGTGACTTATAGCTTGCTGTATATTGCTCAGAACTTTCCACTTTTCACTATCATCTTCCTCACCGTTTCCAGAGCAGCAAGTCATGGCTCCCCAAAGACCTCAGTCCTGTGTGATCGAATCCGAATTGAGCCAAAAGATGGGCGCTGCATCGAGCACGCCCCTGGTTCAGACACACCGGCAATGCAGAAACCAATTAGTCCACCGTGACGCTGCAATTGCAGCCACTAAAAATATGGCACAGCTCGGACATTTGAATTCAGTATGTAAAACCTGACGTAGCAATACCAGGAAGCAGCATGCAATCAAATATGAGTAGCTCCATATCGATGTAGAAGGCAGTCAACTAATAATATAATGTACAGCTGGGGTACATAGAGAGCTTCGTGACCAATATATTGCTGCCTGCAATGGCAAACCTCCATGGTCGACGAAATCATTCGTCCACACAGGATGCGAGATCGAAGATCATGATGTCGGCAGCTCTGGGATTTTCTAGGGAGAATTTCATGATAATGGTCCCCGGGAGTGGACAAAACTGGCTTTACAGAGGATAGAGGAGGGTACAGAGTTGATTATGGTTGAGGTAATTGCCGAATCTTCCTTTTAGAAGCAGCAACTAATTTCTTGTAGGTTTTCAACATGTCTGCAAATATGGTGAGACAAGGAGGTCGGGTACAGCTAGAACAGTCCGACATGTGCCTTGCCGTGAGTATGCCCACAATCGCCAACGGGAGGTTTTCGCATGCCACAACAGATGAAAAAGGACAACTAATTGAGAAACCTCGTGCCGAAGTCCGAGAAGAGAAGAAGCGAGGAGTTGAGGTTCCGGGACAGCAAAAGGTCAAAGACGCGATAGAAAGACACCCGGCAATGGTTTATATCAATCATACTCACTGCTAGTGTTAGCAACGGTTCCGTTTTCGGACCGTTTCTAATATAGCGGTTCCAACAAAACCCGGCCCTAGCTGGTTCTGTCTGGGTTTGTACCAAACGGTTCCCTCAATTAAGTCCAGGAATATTCATCACATAATTTAGGGTTTGGTATATGAAATATGCAGCTTTGGACAGCGCATCTTTTGGTTGTTCCCGATTTTTGATATCTTCAAAACTCAGCAATTGGCTTCGAAATTATTGCCATTTTCGGCCCAAAAACGCGGTTTTTGGGCTACTGCTTGCTGAGATTTGAAGATATCGAAAATCAGAGACCGCCAAAAGATGCGCCGTATGAAGCTACATATTATATGTACCAAACACTAAACTCTCTGATTAATATTTGTAGCCATAATGCGATGGTGCGCTTAAAAAATCGTCGATTTTTGATGGGGTAAGGCCGTTTCCACAGTGACCTATAAAACCGGCCGGGTACAACACTGGAACCGTTGCTAACACTATTGCATTCCATGCCAAAATGGCACAGCGAATCATCCGCAGAGACCCTGCAGGAGCAAAGCAACCGGCGCTCCTCCACCAGGACAGGTAGCACAACCGTCCGGAACACCACCTCTGCCGGGGATGCCACCTCCAGCGGGAATGCCACCTCCACCCGGAACGTCATATTTGTTGAGAATGTCACCTCCCCCCGGAACGCCACCAGCCCCACAATGTGACACTGATGGAAACGGAATTTATGTGATGAAAGGTATGCAATCCTGGTGTGTATATATTCATTCTCGGTATCCTGGCACTCAATTTTTCAATCACGATGCATATGCGGACGGTTGCAAGTGCGATGAAGATTTCGTTCTAGATTTGCGTAGTATACTATCTGCTGCGTCGAAATACTGCTGACATTGATTTTGAAGATGACAGCAGCCCTTTGAGCGAATTGGAGAGAGAAGATGAGAATTTACCGAATGCAATGGGAATTTTGAGTATTTTCATTACCGACAATTAGCGGACACTTTAAACTATATTTTAAAGCATATATTTATATGCACAATTAAAGAACAATGTAGTGATAAATGAAAATTAACATGAAGAGGATAGAACGACTGCCAAAACACATTTATTGATGTTCAATGCCGATGTGAATGGTTGCAAAATGTGGATCCGCCAGGGGCATACTGAGGGTCAATGGAGGGTCAACAATTTTTCGTCCTGTAATTCAGGTTGTTAAAATGTGAATCAGTCAGTGTTATCTATAATCATTGTATTGGCCGCCTTTCTAGGCAAAGGGGAATGATACACTCTCCCTGCCCCATCTTGGCAATGAGCGTCAACCGAGCGACAATGATATTTGGTCCTGAATCTTGGGTAATCTTGGTGGTAAATGATCACAGACATCTATAAACAAGGTTATGACAGCCTTTCTAGGCTGATAGGCAAGAGATGGTGCCGCAACAGCCTCCTGGACTATGACAACTTGATTTCTTTTCAATGTGGCCACTCGCTGATCCTGAACATTTTAGCCTATAAAACCAGTCAAAACACCATGTTTAGACATTGGTGGCCATCTTGCACTTCGATTAACCATCATGCAGCCCGAAAACTTGTTGACTCTGCAGTGATGCTAATTCTCCAGATCGGGCAGGGAGCGTGTCACTGTCTCTTTGGCCTCTTCTGGCGGCCCATACTACGCTTATGCATTGCAAAGAACCAATCACTATTCAATTCCCTGCCTTACAAGACTAAAAATCGTTGACGCTCCGTTGACACTCATTTTCAGAATGGGGCAGCAAGGATGTTACTTTCCCTTTTGTGTTCAAATATGGTCAATACCACATTGATGATTGTCTGCATCCAATTGCCACCTAGATTACCCATGATGCAAGAGCAGAAATCATTGACACACCATTGACTATCATGTGCAGGTGTAAGGGCACGTACGCCTTGGTTCGGCCTCATAGGCATACATATGGTAATTAGGGATACAGTTGCTAACAAGGTTGCGAGTGATAGTAGATGTAGATGTATACGTAAGATTATCGCTAGAGATCTAAGGCTCGTGGCGAGCCGACTATATAGAATGGGCGTTACCCAGCCTCGGGTCACGTGTCGCCGTTACAATATCCCCCTCTTCAGACCCAGACCTCGTGGGCTGTATAAACAGTACAATAAAAAAGAAAAGGCAAAGGAAGGAAGGATTATTCAATCATGCCGCGTACGTACACGTACGAAATCATTAGTCCTGCTGCCGATTGACACCGTACGGTAGCCTTTTCTTGTACCCTGCGAACCGGGAAAATTCATCTCCACTTGTCTGCCTCTGAAGGGGGTAAAAACCCGTGCCGACGCCATTTGTACTGGGCCGAGATCCAAAGAACAGAAGAAGAGAAGAGAGAAACAACAGCATCCAAAAGTGATCCCGTCTCCATATCTCAACATCCGAACACATGCTCCAATGACCATCTTTTCTGTAGCTCGTATCTCGGCTTAGGTCTTTGTTGGAATCATCAGGGTGGTAGAGTTTCCGCTTGTGCCCTGGCATCGACGGGAGCTTCCGCTGCCGGCATTGATCGTAGCCATCGGTGATCCTCGATCGTATACGTCAATTGCATCGGGTGAAGTCACATCTTCTTCGTCGACATCTAACATGTAAACTTTTCCAAGGTGGTTATACTTACCTAGTTCAGGCGCGCTAGCGCTGTGTGAGCTCTGTGCAGTACTTCTGCATGCTCTGTTGAGTATATCGTGCAGCCGGCAGTCATCAGTACTCGGCATTGACTCGTAGATTCGACATTGACTTGTAGGTTCATCTTGATTTGGTAATCATCTTTCAATGTCCGCTTCGGTGACCATCCGGTCGACTCAATGGGTGCGCTCTGGACAGGCCCCTTCAGTAGGATATTGATCGAATCCTCGGTTGGTTACTCGGTAGAGTTGTCTGTTGACTTCTCGGTAAGGGTCTCAGTAGACTGCCTCTCGGTAGACGGCCTCTTGGTAGACTGCCTCTCGGTAGACTGCCTCTCGGTAGACTGCCTCTCAGTTGGCTTTCAACCTTTCTGTAGGACCTTATTGTACAGACACAGGTATCTCCCTCTGTTCAAAATTCGTTGCTCCGTCGACAACTTCTCCATCATATTGATTGTCGATTGCCATCGTGGCTCGGTAGCAGTGTAATGGTGATTCCGTATTGCAATTGAATTGGAATTGGGATTCATTGGTGCTTCGACATGAAATGCGGTACAGCTTTGGTTTCGTCAAGTTGAGTCTCGGCAGAGATGATTGTCGGAATTGGCCATGGTAATATAATGGCAAGTTTATCATCAGATAGATCCCCTGTTGACTTCGGACAATCTGAGCTTCCGCTCCTGGCATCGTAACTGTGATTCGCATATAGCACTTCTGGTGACCACTTAGGGGTGGCAGAATTGATGCCAATTGCATCGGGCGTAGGTGGAACATGATTGATCCATATCTAACACGTAAGCATCGCAGTAGGCGGTCATACTCACCGTGATTGAAGCGGGCTTCTTCTCTTGGGAAGCCGCTTTGTACATTGCATTTGCAGATCTCGCCATCTCTTAATTGGGCATTCAGTAGGGTCCCGGTGGATCGCATCTTGGTGAAGGTCATTCTGATCATAGCTTCGGTGCGTTCTTGGTGGAATTCTCTGTGGCCATCCCGGTTGGCAGGTTCGGTAGAATCTCGGTTTACATCTCGGTAGTCATTTGGTAGGCTTCTGGTATGGAGGGTTGGCATTCAGCTCGGTATGCCGTTCGGCGATTGTTTCATGATCCTTCGGTACACCAATCGGTAAGCGTCCTGGTCGGTGGCTTGGAACGGTAGGGCTCCCAGTAATTCTCTCGATCTCAATGTGTAGTCCTTCGGCAGTGATATTGGTCACTGTGAGATCTCGGTGATCATCTCTTGGTAGTTATAGTGGCTGTCACTCATGATGCCATTTGGTAGGCGATTTAGTACGTTCGGTGGTCATATTCAATCTCCTTTGGGACCAATTTGGTCGTCATATCGCAGTCGTGCGGTATCTCATTCGGAACTGCTTCGGGAGACATGTTTGTAGTCCTTCGGAATCTCATTCGGAACTGCTTTGGTAGCCATATTGCAATTGTTCGGAATCTCATTAGGAATGGATCAGGCTTGTTTGACCTATCATTTCTACGCTGTATATGTAGGTTGACTGGAAATACATTGTATGCTGCGTGTACATATTGTTTCCAATCGCGGGGTGCGCTCGCTGGCTCTTCTGCGGGTATGCTTGCTGATTCGGCTGTAGGTGTGCTTGCCATCTATTGACTTGGTGCACTTATCGTCGTTCTCTGAGTACACTGGTCGATTCATCCCTAGGTACACTTGCCGCTGCTAACGTTCTCAATTGATGAATATATCTCATGGTGCTTCATTCGACTACTTCCGGTACGGTAATTGTTGGAGTTAAGGGTAGCGATCCCGGTATGGTCATCCCTCTCTTTTGAAAGTCATTGCCCCGCCGGCGACTAATCTCATACGGCTTAGTACGGAATGGCGATTGGAAGGGCTTCATTCGGTGCCCATTCCGATCTCGATTTGTAGTTGTCAATTGGCATTGTAAGTGTGTAGCTCAGGATCGGTGAGTCTGAGTCTGGATATCGTCCGGGATTGATTGTTCTGTAATATAACTTCGTAACATATCCGATGTTGTTGTAATGGAGTCATACGGCAACGGGCACGTTACGTGTCCAGGGCCGGGTACCTTCAACCTTATATAGACGACTGCCATCACACTTAGATCTGTACCGAGAATCTTACTACTTACTTCTACACTCGTGCTCACTCGCACTCGCGTGCAACCGTATCTAATTGATTACCATACATATCCTTACACCGCCGAGCGCAGGCATATGCGGCCTTACACTATTATCGGTCTTTCAGGAATCGGATACGTTTCGCTCATGGGATTTCGCCAGTTCACCCGTATTTTCGACGCGTCGCAACACGTAACAAAACAAGTCAAATACCGTCAATTACCCCCCATGCCTCCAAAGAAAACCGCTAGAACTCAATTGCATATGGCTAACACGCGTGAGAGTACACCATCACTGGCTAGTCGAATTACCCCAATTCCTTCCGGTCGAGTCTCCGTACTCCCGGAGGATGAAATCACCGACGAGGATCACGATCACCGAATAGTTCAAATCAAGGAAGAAGAAAGACACGATGACAACGAAGATGTACATCAACACCGAGGGTACGTACGAGCGGCCTTTACCGGGGAGGATGTTTGGGAGATGATGGAACAGCAGCGGAAGGTAGTCAATACCGTCAAGCAACAAAACGCGGAGTTGATGGAAGTCAATCGAGAACTCCGACAAGGATCCGCACGACCGGAATCGACTACTACAAAGGAAAAGTTTAAGATGACTCAGCCTAAACGATTCTACGGAGGAGCTCGGGAACTAGAGATCTTCATCGGTGCCCTGCGATCAAATGTCAGGACCCACAGCCATCTATTCCCGAACGGCGATGGCGACGAAGTGCAGTACGCCCTGGATCACCTCGGAAGTTGGGCAAATCATTCTGATCAGTCTCAACAAAAGACGAGCATGACCGATCCAGTTTCCTGGGGTCAAGATCTACGAAACCAAGAGAATCTGTGTCTGGAGTACTTCGACCTCTTCACCACCGGGCTAAGGAAGATGTACGGAGATAAGGAGCGGGAGCTCAATGCGGCAACGCGAGCATACCACGAGTTTCCCCAAGGTTACCACGATCAGAAAGAAGGCGTCAGGGCTTACGCAAACCGGCTTCGGAGGAACTGGCGGGAGGCCGATTGGGATGAGCAGATACACCACAAAATGTTATATGGCATGGTCTGGTTGGGATTGAAAGAGTATCTACTACCAAAAATAAAACCGTTTACCAATGAAAGCGGGAGGTTTAATACCATCGACGAACTTTTCGACCGAGCTGCAGATGTCGAGTCACCACCGAAAGCCGACAAACAGCATCAACAACAGCTTCAGCAAAAGCAACCAGGAGATTTGAAGAAACGTAACTTTCGACCGTCCATTTCCGAACCGACTGAAACAACTCAGACCAATCCTGGCAACTCGGGACACCCCAACAAATCCGGAGGAGGCAATCATGCCAACCTATCACCGGCACCATGGCTAACGAAGGAAGCCTATGAGAAGCGGAGAGTGAACCAGCAGTGTACTCGATGCGAAAGCAAGGAGCACAAGGCCCACAAGTGTACAAAGTACGGACGACCGATGTGGCCCGATAGGAGCCCCACTGAGGCCTCGGGCTCAGGCTCGGGAGAACCGCAAGTTAAACGCCAGAAGTGCTTCGATACTCAACAGTCAAAAAACTAATTTACCTGTCTCGGTATCTAACTCGACGGGAGAGGATGGACAAGGAGGAGTTAGGGTTGCAGCGGTTCGGATCGAGAGCATTAATGGCAACACTGGATGAGATACAACCACATTGAATTGCCCTGAAATCGAGAGTTATCCTGGAGAAAAGAGCTCAAGCGTCAAGCCTATATCTATGTGGAACTGAGAAACCGGATTCGGCAGATGTCATTCACGAGCTCCAGGTACGAGATGAACAGGGCGATATGCAACGCGTACGAGCACTTATTGACTGCGGCGCGACCAGCATCTTTATAGCCCCTAGACTGGTTCGGCAACTTGGGCTGAAACACGAACCAGCATTTACCTCCACGCAGGGCCTTAACGGTCATGTGACGGTGTCTGCAAAAGAGTGTCGGAAGACCAGCATTTCGGTTCAGAACTTCGAACATCTAGCCCCAGTCGACGAACCGGAGGTGCTGATCGTTCCTATGAAGGCGTATGACTTAGTTCTCGGATTGCCTTGGTTTATGGCGAGAAACCCGGAGATCGACTGGAGTCAAGGGAGATTGACAGCTCTAAAAAGCCCAGGCGGTGATTGAGCAATTCCGGAGGCAGATCCCATCAGTACTCTGCAATCGGTGGACAACGTTTCGGATGCAAAATTGCTGTCGGAACAGTGCGGTGAGGATAGATCTCTTCCGAGTCCAGATATCCAAATACTCGGTGCTACCGCATTCGACAACCTACTAGCTAGTGATGAGGTTGCCGAGACCTTCTTCCTACGACTGGGAGATTGCACTGGGATGCTTGGAGCTACAGGAGAGCGGTCTCACGAACAAGGTGAATACCCTCGTAGGCTGGACGTACGAGCAGGAGCAGCGGCGGTAGTTGCGGCAGAAGAGTTACACATTGACGGTGCTTGAATGACTGCTACCGGCTCGCCGAGTCACGAAGGGAATACCGGGACGGTGGGGCTTGGCCCTATTGTGGCAAACCGTTCTGATCCAGGCTCCCGGGACCCCTACCCATCTCCACCCATTTCGAGTTGTTGCAGACTGAGGCTAATAGCGTGCAAACAAGATGGAACAGAACAAATGAAAACGGAGATGGTACCCACTGAGGGTGGAGGACGTATTCCAGCCCGATATCAAGACTTTGTGGATGTCTTCAGCAAGACAAAGGCTGAAACACTCCCGCCGCACCGGCCAATCGACCATGTGATCGACCTGAAGCCAGGCAATAAGTTACCATACAGGCGGATCTACAACCTCTCGGAGGTCGAACTCCAGACACCGAAAGCTTACATCGAAACACACCTGGCAAACGGCTTCATCCAGCGATCATCATCACCGGCGGCGGCACCGATCTGATTCGCCAGGAAGAAGGATGGTGGTCTAAGACTCTGTGTCGACTACCGAGCACTCAACTTACACACAGTAAAGAACCGGTACCCCCTTCCACTGATCTCGGAATTGCTAGATAGAGTAGGCCGAGCTCGGATTTTCACCGAGCTGGACCTCCGCAATGCGTATCATCTAATCCGGATCAAAGAAGGCGACAAGTACAAGACGGCATTTCGTACCCGGTACGGTCAATTGGAATACCGAGTCATGCCTTTCGGCTTGACGAATGCACCGGCTACCTTTCAAGCATACATTGACGATTGCTTGCGGCCTTATATCGACAATTTCACCGTGTGCTACCTCGACGACATCCTCATCTACT
>Ga0307512_10001848_pt1 | contig 28484 bp, 25 predicted proteins | sample 14_EM_MG_FD_200267 | JGI IMG/M metagenome (GOLD analysis project Ga0307512, IMG submission 200267) | Populus trichocarpa ectomycorrhiza microbial communities from riparian zone in the Pacific Northwest, United States - 14_EM | ecosystem: Host-associated > Plants > Roots > Unclassified | place... | reverse complement strand
GTTCTCTTGTATAGCAAGCAGCAGTACGACTTTGAAAGATATTCTGATTCTTGTTCTCTCGATACGCACTTCGAGCTCAGTTCCGCAACATCCATATCACCTGCGCCCGACCCCGCCCGTTACAGTAGTACTAGTTTGTATATTATACATATATTTCTCACCAATTTGCTGAGATCAATGAACATTATATTGTTGACTGACATAGCCCCTCAGTGACCTTCATATCCACTCAGCGAGGGTCAGATCTGCCAACAACTGTCATAATGGCACCACCGTGAGTCCCGCTGAGATGGGCTACCAGTATTTTGATCTGGATTAAAGTACTCTGTACTTCTATGGTGAAGATCATAACCCAGTACATAAATGCTATGGGTAGCCAGTCTACAGTTACTGAAAGCCATGTGGCAGTCCAGGTATGCAAAACGAAGCAGGACAAATCGACAATTACTTTGTGGAGGGATATAAGATTGTACTCCCATCTGCGATGTGTAGCAGAATTGCATACCCAGATTCGTAAATCTAACTCAGACATTGAGTCTTTGATTTCAACTGACATGGACCTGACAAATAGTGGATTACCGATATTGGCAAGAAACTTGCTAATAACCTCCAAGATCTCCTGTGACGTATGCCGGATATGAAATTCAATGAACATGATGTCTGTACAATGCAAACAGTCATCTCATGCATAGACAGATGAGTCACCTGCAGAGCCACCAGTACACCCCAGGAAGCACCACCAAGTGCTGCCAGAAAGTCAAAGATCGCAATGAGCCCTGCCACAAAGCCATATGCTGCATTAAGCCCCATGCCATAGATTGCATCAGCTTCTTCATTAGACCACATTATAGTACCATCTCCTACACTGGCCAATAATCACGCTTCAGATATTTGTTTTTGGTCGACTTCACGTCCAATGTTGAACACAACGTCATTTCAACAAAGGGGAGATTTCGTAGTGTGGGGCAGAGATACCACTTGTAGAGGCATTATACAAAGGGTGGTATCATTTGCAATACCACTGCCTGCAGTTTCAGCATTGTCTGTGGTTTCAGGGAATGTTCAGTTGCCAAGTTTTGACCTATCTCAGACCATGAGCTCTGGCAGAGCCCTCTGGTAACCCTTTTTCCACACAATAATTCATGTAATCACTCACCACTTTCACTCATAGATCTCTGCAGAAGGAGGCAAAATCATGGTGCAATTAGCTTATCAGTCCAATCTGTTGTAGGAGGCACCTCACCTGGAAACTGATACAAAATGCCCAGAGAAGACTGTATCGATCATGTTATCATGTGAATGGAAGGTGATTACCTTGTAGATATTACAGAAGAGTTGAAAAGGCCTTCACTTCAGAGAGACTTCTAAAAGAACGCAAATGGACTCCAGTGTAATGACCAACTTGTTGCCTGGATTATAGGGCAATATGATCTAGAAATACACTTGCAGGCTGTTGACTTCTGTTTGGTGAGCACAATGTCCACCCAGGGCAATAGTCTGGTATTCAGAATTGCACTGAATAATTGCCCATTGTACAAATTGAAGTGGGACAACTGTTTGAACTTTGCTGAAATTGAAGGCTCTCTGATGGTGACACGTGTTACCATCAACATGACCATCATGGTGGGTGACACTGAGAATGAAGTCACATATATAAAGAACACCCCCTCGACCTGGAATGAACATCGACTATTAGTGCACAACAAGTGGTGGAAGACAGTGTACCCTTACTTATGAACTTTCTAGATAGTTGCAGAAATGAAATAAGTGCTGATGAATTGGATGACATGGAGGAGGAGGATGAGGCAGAGGACGGGGAAGGGATTGAAGAACAACACCACATGCCAGAGGACAACATTGATTCTGAACCATGTATCTTGCTGAATATTAACTTAGCACCACCCAGAACTTCGCCCAGCCAGACTGTCACACTGGAGGATCTGGATTTTGAGATTGAAATGCTAGAAGAATTAGATCTGATAGACGCTGCCTACAATATTGCCATAATGGATGTATAGGCAGGGAACGTCTCCAATATTCAAGCACAGAAGGAGGACTAGGCTGATAATGCCAATGTGGACTGGTGAGTTACTGTCCTTCTCATAGAAGTTACTGACAGAGCTGTACAGCTACTGTCAGAGCTCAGCTGCCATCAGAGATACTGTCAGAGTTCAGCTGAGGTAAAAGCGACTGTCAGTGTTGATATCAGAGCTCAGCCACTGTCTGATCAGTTGTCAGAGCTACTGTTAGAGCTCAGCCACTGCCAGAGCTGCTGTCAGATTATTAGAATGAAGTCAATTTTTTCTTGCAGGTTGGGAGAGCTGATGGATAACCAGGAAGTTCAGAGAGAAAACTTGGAGGAGTCAATGGCAGCTTTAGGCATCACCATAGACATCAGAACTTCCAAGTCACTCCACAAACCCATGCAGTAACAACATCAGCAATTTCTTGTAGTGAAATGGATCCCCAAGAAGGAGAATTGCTTGGTGAAATGCGCTACATTGTTTGTTGGCTGATGACTGCAGTACTGGCAAGGTTTGACCCTGGTGGGCTCTTGAGATATACTGTTCACCACACTAGCAATCATCACACTCTGACAGCAGTAGATTTAATATGGCACTAGGTCACTGTCAATAAACAAAAAATCAACAATCTACCATCTGGATTTGACAAATGTGAAATCAACATGAATGGCTACAAGGTGAAGGTTGCATGGAGCTAGATGGTTGGAAGGGAGCCACAAACACTGCTGTGGGAGGTCTACCTCCCAACCTTAAATCTATGGTTTGACCAGAATACAGACTACTATAGTGACTTCAGGCTAAGGTTGAAATAGCCCTAAACCAATGGTGGCAGAATGGACAGCTGCAGTAACTCAGTCCACTGAGTTAACTCCACATCACCACTAAGGTACTTCTTCCTGGTGGAGGGGATTCCATTGAGCTACTCATTTTGGTAAACCATGAAGACTAGTTGTTATCACAATGGTTGAGACTATCTACCAGCAGTTCAACCAAGCAAACACTGATTGTTCAAACTATTGGGCCCTGCTTAATTTCATTGGGTGATTGTGAGTGTTGCCCATAGATTGAAATCAATCAGGACTCCAATCGGCAAGTTTTGGAAGGCTAATAGCCTATTGGTTGATATGTTCTCCTGCGATTGCAATGTGCATATGGTGTCCTGTATACTCCATTTTGATCCGTAATGCAAATCAATGTTAATGGCAACCATGTTGTGACAATGGTATCGAAGACTTGTGCTGAATGCTGTGTTGTCTTGAGGGTTCAACCAAGTTGACCATTCAGCTGCCTGAACATGTTTTCAACTGTAGTCTGATCATTGCTGACCATTGGATTACGGACAGGATTAATGGATCAGGTGCTCAACTTGACACTGGGTTCATGCGAATTACAGATCTGGACAAGAATGGTGCAGAATCCAGATCACCTGTGCACTATACAATAATGACTTGGGATGCATATATGTTGCCCCAAATCAGTTAAGTAGGGTAATTATGAAGTGCCATACAATGATTAGATATAGCATCCAGGCAGTACTGCTACGAGAAGACTTTTGGGAAGCATGCTATTGCAGTTCTCCCAAGCATCTTATTGCGGCAAACAATGGTGAGGCATATCCCATTCAAGAACCCAAAGCCCATCATCAACATCCCTCCAGAGCATATATTCACCCAACTTGATAGATTCTTGAAGACTGCTGGACCCAAACAGTTGGACAGTATTACATTTGTCTGTTGGACAGTAGCTATATGGGGTTCAGGGACAGAATTTTGTGGTATGCCTCAGTGCAGGCTACATCAATTAGCCAGAGGAAGCCATTGTTGGCTGCGTATGCATCTAATCTCTGTAGAGCTCATTCATGGCTGTACAATGATGGATGCAGATATATCTCCATTAACAGCATTATGGACAGAACTCTCTGGGGTTGCTGACATCGGTAGACTGACCCTGATTATGTCAAGGTCAGTTATTTCTAAGTTTGCAATGGCTTTACCAAGAAAGACAGATTAAATACCACTGTATGAGATTGTCAGGTGCATGACTTATGGTCTGATTGAGGCTGCATTGCACTTTAGGGCTCCAAAGTTGGCTTCACTCAAATAATATCTCCAGAACACATAACTGTGAAAGACCCAGGAGGGAAGGTGAATCTATGGGTATATTGGCCACTTACCAAGTGGCTCATCACACAGGTTTGCACTTCTTCACATTTCCACTGCCTATCCCTCACATCAAGTCTGAAATTCAACTGAAATGATCATCAACTTTGATGATTAACTTGGACATTGACTCTTTGTATGATAATGATACTAACAGTATGCAGTGCAGCCGCCTCTTGAGGTACAATTGTTTTGCTACCCATAGCTCAATGAGTGCCAATGCGCTTTCCTTCATGAAGTTGTCATTTATCAACCACAGCCTGGTAAAGGTCCTTGTCTTGCCCTATCTGTCAACCAATGAGATTTTGAACCTACATTATAATTGCTGAAATTCCTTCATGGTTGATCAGATTGCAAAGTACTCAGCAAAACATCAGGCCTGGTAGGGTATCTGTCAGATTGCTCAACGGCACACATAATACATAACTTGATTGCTAGTCCACCCCACAAACAATTGGATGATTGCAAACACCCACTGGATAAACCAATGACCAATGCTATAAGTGCTGGTGGTTGCCAGAAGACTGCCAATATGGATATTGATCTTAATGCTGATCAAGTATATGATACCTTGATTTGAAAGATGTCCCCACAGGCACTCTGGTCTGCTGTGATTGGTCAATATAATGATACAATAGATGTTGGTTATTTTGTGATCTTCCTATAATTTCCTCTTTTGGGTTTGCATTTGGTTCCATCTTGGTTTGTTCATGGGTTTGGGGTCTCTCTTTTTGGTTTGCAGTCATTGTCTCTGTGTCGGTTTCGGATTTGCTCTGTTGGGTTTCTGAGTTAGCTCTCTTGGGTATCTGGGTTTGTTTGGGTTTCCTGGTTTGCTCTACTGGGTTTTGGACTGCATTGGGGTAATCTCACTATTGTCTTGTTGATAGGTGTTGAGCTGTATAGATGGCTTGTACTGACAAATGGTGTAATACTGTTGCTGACTGTGACTGCTGACTAGCCTGACTGCAACTCTGACAGCAGCCACTCTGACAGCAGCTACTCTGACAGCAGCAACTGTGACAGTAGCCACTCTGACAGCAGCCACTCTGACAGCAGCCACTGCGATAGCAGCCACTCTGACAGCGGTCGCTCTGACAGCAGACACTCAGACCCCAGCCACTGTGATAACAGCCACTCTGACAGCAGTCACTCTGACAGCAGCTCTCTGACAGCAGCCCGCAGACAATAACTCTGACGATAATGACAGAACTGCTCTGACAACAACTCTCCAAAGCATGTGCCATGACCATTCTTGGTGGACATAGTCTTCATTATTTAACATTGTGAAATCTCTACTAGTAAGTGCTCTTGCAGCATATTGCCCAGTGAGTACTCTACACTCTAGACATCAATAAACCATGGTTTTGATACTTGCTCTAAAACACTGAAGGGACACTATCACTGTAGATGAAAACAGAATCCCTCAATACCAATTGAAGCTAATACTTACCCCCAAAGACTTAAAGAAGTTAACAAAATGAATTTGAGCCACGGGAAATTATTATTACTATCTAATGAGGTTTCAATACCACCCGGTTGTACATTCCAGATTGTCATTATTATGCATTCACCTCAGAGATATGAGACCCACTACGAGTGCAGACAATGGATACTTTAAAGCATTCAAATATGAATTGGACTTTGCATGCATTTGTTGCTCATCGCTGAAGTGCGGATATGCAGAGTAGCCACTCCTCTATTCATCTCATTGACAGATTAATTATCATTAGACCAGGATTATTTGAGGCATTTGGACGAGTGGCCAGTCATTGTAGGTTAGTTTTGTAGAGAACATTGTGGGTAGAGAATTGAAATCTATGCTGTACAAGAATATAAATTCTTGTGCCTGTAATGGGTCTCCCAAAGTACTCCACAACCTATATATCTACTACACATGTGCAACATAAAGTTGCCAAGATTAGCAGAAGTAACACACCGCAAATTACATTGGGTGCATGAGATTGATTCAGCTACCCTATCACTGGGCCACACAGTAAACTATGATGGTTCTGTGACATTGATTCATTCTTTTCAATTATATCGCGTAGTTGTTAGTGAAATATACCAATCAAGCACAACTTGGCTGTGACCAGGTTGTACTAACAGGTCACTTTCACAAGGTCATTGTAACAAGGTTGCTCTCAACAGGTTGCTCTCAAAAGGTTGTTCTGAAAAGGTTGCTCTGAAAAGGTTGCTCTGACAAGGTTGCTCTGACAAGGTTACTTCCACAAGGTAATGTTGACAAGCACATGGTACTCTAAGGAATGCAGTACCAATTTCGTGTAGCTGACACTAACTACACAGTGTACTACGAATCTGGAAACAGCAGTTGTCATGAACTGTGGGTTCTGTACCACAGATCTTACATTAGTGTAAGGCACTATGCTTAGTGTATACCACCAATCTACTGTTGTGCCTTGCAAATTGTGACAAAATCCTCACACAACACATTCTCTACAAGAGTCACAGTCATTACCAGTAATAATAAGCATTTCATTGTCAAAACTCTGGCTTTAATGCAATGGCCATACTCCTCAGCTGTAGAGATACAGCAGTTTGGAGGGTTAGCTAGTAATTGGAGTGGCCTGCAAGGTCCAACCAAACCATTCTCAGCTTTCTGTGTAGGGATATCAAGACTTAACTGCCCTTATCCACTTTGACAAACACAAACAACTCCCCAGAGGAATATGCGTCATCCCACAATGGACCGGATCAGACACCTTCTGAAAGTTATTTGTTGCCAACTTCTGGATATTGGAGTGCTGCTCCACAAACCACATCAACCTCCAACAATGTGCAGTTTCATGATGCTATACTACATGCAATGGAATATTCCAAATATAAGGCCTCCATTTTGTGTATTCTCACATCAGCAAAATTTAAATCAGTCCAGAAGCCACATGCAAACCTCCCAGACACTCTGGTTGACCTCACCCATACTTCTAAGTAATGCCAGACACTCCCAGGCCCCCCTGGAGCTAAGCAAAGTGCTCTGAAACTCCGCAAGAGCATGTTGAGGTGCTGCTGCTAGCACCTGCAGTTAGGGAGGTCCATTCAGGATAGTCCGATATTCGACTTATAGGATAGTCAAATTTTGGAGCTGCTGAGACCTCTGCCCAGCTTTGCGGGAGACTCAGTGGCATATTTTCACAGCAATTATTCTGAGGGTTGCATAACGACAAAGCATTTTGTCTATCACATTGGTCATTGTTATAGTCAGATGATTCGTGACATGACAATATGGTATGTAGTATCTATGAAAGTCTTTTGCTGTATGTACATACAGTCAATCTGGCTGCAGACGGTAGTTGGGTATAATTGGGGAAGGCTATGGTGGTGGGAAAATCTGTTTCGCACCTCCACTGCCATTCAGTTTGGCAATGGTGAAACCAGCGCGGGATATATAGAGGTACAGAGATAATGGAAATGGACTGAGTGATGGGGTGGGGGGGGGACATATGGAGATACTGCGCTAACAGAGATGAACTGAGCAACTGGGAGTAAATAGTTGGGAGACCCGAGGGTAGATACACATCTCATTATACAAAATACACAGTCTATCTGTTACTGCAATTTGTCCCACACACTCTTGGTGAGGTTTCAGTGATCCACACAATTTGCTTGGTTCCTAATGGCCAGGTAACCCTTCATATCCTCAGACTCTCTTCCTACACTCATTGAGCCAGAAATGCTATTTCTCACAAATTCCTTTCAGATAACATCAGAGCTCTGCCGTGTCACCAAAACATGATTGTGTGAACTTAGAAATGGACTTGTAGGCTGGGATTGAGTGTGTATGGAGATTCACTTGGAGTCGAAGATGGAATGAACTTGGAGATGCACTTTGAGGCCATAATCGAGAGAGGTTCGAGATGCACTTGGGGGCCATAATCAATGTAGATTGGGGGAGTACTTGGAGGCAGTTTAGCTGAAAGTGGTAGATCCGGAGGGAAGTGCAACAGGAGCTCAGACTCAATTCATTGGTTATCTGACCATTGTGGGAATGTAGAGAATTGAGTTCAACAAGGTCAGCCGAGATATGAGAGACTGGCTGGGAACAGTGAACAGTTTTTCTTGGGATGATGCAGTACTCTGTGTATTCAGTATCCTGTGGATGCCGTACTCAGTGTAAGCTCAATATCATGGGTTGGAGAGATATAGAGGGAGGACATAACTTCGTGTTCTTAGGTGATGGTAGAGTTCAGGATGAGAAAGGGAGAAGTTGAGAGAAGATCGGAAATCATTGTGACAAATGGGGACCGAAGATATTTGAGCGTGCGAGTCGATTAACAATTCCAGATACAGCAGGTATGACTCCTGATTCTGTCGGTAATTACCCGACTTCAGGTCATTCAAACCCAATCGGGCATGTTGTACCCCTAATTTCTCATATCTACTTGTATTCTCTACATCATTCCCATCTTAATCCCCCATCTCTTTGTCGTCCACAACTCTACCATCATCACATCACACAAAGTTGAGTCATCCCTCTCTATCTCTCTATGCTATGATTATGACTTAACACTATTTAAAGCATACGCCAAGTACAGCATACACCAAATACATCATCCACCGAAGATTTTCTGTCTTCCCTTCATTTGCACGATTACAAGTTGACCAAGGAATGTAGCTTCAGCTTCCGGCATGCCTCTCTATAAGATTAACTGCCACCTGCCAGCTCTCCATGAGAGCTCAAAGGTAAAGTCACCTTGTCTCATTCCCACAGTTGGAAGTTAACTACATGATGAATAGAATCTCTGCACCAGGTGTGCCTCCCATGGACTGCCTCCAAGTGATCACCAAAATTCGCTCGAACACAGCCTCAGAGTGCATCTTTAAGTTCACTTGATCATGGCTTCCAAGGAAGCACAATCATGAGCTGCAAGTGCATGTCAAAGATTGCTCGGTTACGGCCTCCATGTTTGAACAATCATGGCCTCCCAGTTCATATCCATACTCGCTCGATTACAGACTACATGTGCATCTCTGGGTTCACTTGATCTTGGCATCGATGTGCATCTCAAAATTTTCTTGCTCATGGCCTTGAAGTGAATCTCTGAGATGGCTTGAACGTCATCTTCAGGCACACTGCGAATAGCTCTAAAGCACCGACTGCAGCCTGTCGAGATTCACAATGTGTAGAAATGGTAGCTATGTAGATACATCGATACATGCATGCATAGATGAGAATACAAACTGGACACATGAGTTTTAACAATTGTGGAATGATAAGTAGTAGCTACGATTTCCAGGCGCACCACCTGGGTTTCAAAAGAAGATATTGTTTTTCGCAGACTGTTCTACCGTAATTGGAGGTGCTCCCAGGCTTGTCGCTGGTGCTCCCAGGCTTGTCATTGATGCTCCCAGGCTTGTCACTGGTGCTCCCAGGGATGTCGCAGGCGCTCTCAGGTATATCGCTGGCGATTCCAGGCTTCTACCTGGCACTTCGAGGCTTGCTGCTGGTGCTCTAGGGCTTCTTTCCGGCGCTCCCAGGATTGACTCCGGCGCTCTCAGGCATGTCGCCACAGCTCCTAGGCTGGATGGTAGCACTCCCAAGCCTGTCACCGGTGTATCCAGGCTTCTCAATGGTGCTCCGAGCAACTCCCAGGTTCGTCTCTGGTGCTCCCAGGCTTGTCATTGGTACTCCCAGGCTAATCATTGGTGATCCTGGGCTTCGGGTTGGCACTCCTAGGTGCACTGAGGTTTGTCGCCAGCAATCCCTCGCTTGTCGGTAGCGCTCTGGGGCTTGTCATTGGCGCTCCCAGGCTTGTCGCCGGCGCTCACAGGTACTCCCTTGGTTGTCACCAGATCTTCTATGTCATAGCTGTTTTTCACCAGCACTCCCAGGTCCACCTGAAGGCCTCTGTATCGGGCCCAGTAGCATCTGAAGGCCACTCCATCGGTCCCGTCAACTCTGGGATTGGGCTACCCTGTAATTCTGGTCAGACAACTCCCTGACACTCCCTGAGGCTCCGAGAGACAAAAATACATTTTGCTGATGCAGGTCTGGTAAGTTTCTGTTGCCTGTGGAGCACCAGTGGAGAGATCTGGCCGGACTTGTGAGAGTGTACCATTCACAGCAACTTTGGCCCAGTTGACAATCATTGCAGTGAAGGCCATATGTTGCATTATCAAATTCCACATAGCTAGTGGTATCCACAGAGTGAGATTCCAGAGTGGTTACAGGAAAAGAGTGTCTTAGTGTTGCATAATATAGGGGTCAGAGGGCAAGAACATAATGGGGAAGTTTGGCAGGTTACTGAACTTTAACAAGGTGGTATAATATCATTTCTAACTTATGGAATCTATAATGGACTCTGAATATGGGAAAGTCTAGTATAACTTTGACTCTGAAATGGGAGACCCAAAATATACTGTATAACTTTGATACTGCTAATTACCCTAACTCTGTCAATCTTGCCAAATCTGATAACCGCTGTACTCTGATACAGAAAGCACCCCCACCTATAATATCATGTTTATTCAATTTTGACCTAGGGGACCCAATGTATGCAGCATAACTTTGACTCTGACAATTACCTTTACTCTGACAATTTCCCTAACTCTGACAATTACCCTAACTATGACATTCACCCTAACCCTGATGATCACCCTAACTCTGACATTCACCCTAACTGTTACAATCACCCTATCTCTGACAATCACCCTCACTGTGACAACTACCCTACTCTGACACTGGAAGTAACCTTGGCTACACACATATTACTTCAACTCTGACATGGAAGACCCAACATATATGTTATAATCTCAACAGTGAGAATGAACTTGGTTCTGATACATTGATAGCATTACTTCAACTTATGCATGGACGATAACTGTCACTGGAATTGAAAGTATTCGGTCTAGATTGAACTCGGACAATATTGATGTCATGCGACGGAAGATTGAAATGTTCTATACATTAGATGGAGATGAGCCATGGATTCCATGCACACAAGAAGCCAATACACCCAACCTGAAACTGAACAATATTATACAATGCTCTCAATGGCAAGCAGAATCAAATCTGGTAGCAGCGCCCACGCTGATTCTAGAAACTCCGGAGGCAGGATAGGCCACACTGAGCAACATCCCAGTGGCAGGTTCCAGGACAGCAGAGGCCACAATAATGAACCTCCGGCACCAGCAGCCATGGGACTCACTCCTAGGAATATGTCTGACAACAGCACCATTCTGGGGGCGAAAACCGCAGCACAATGAGAGTGGAAAGTCAGCTGAAGGGTACATGCATTAACGATGAAAATGAATACATATCCGTATGTTGAAGTTTCTTCTTATTAAACACTCGTAGTTATTCTTCCCACTTGCACAATCAAGGTGTGGTAATCACTCATTCTGCTTGACATTGTTGTCCGACTTGGACTGGTTCTCTGTGCGAACACCTAGTTCTTCCAGTAACCAGTACCATATTAGTAGGAGCAGAAATGACAATCCCTTGTTTTGACTCTGACTATTCCTAGTTGTGAATACCTAGTGTGTGTGACAATTAGCAAAGGGAATGTAGATGCTAAAATCTCCACCTCTGCATTGACCGACAGTACCTAGGTGGGATCTACCGCTCTTTCTCCTGGCAACCAAGGGAGGGTGGGTAATGACCACACAAGCACCCAATATTAAACTCTCTCGTTGACAATACATAGTCAATTCTTTCACCATTTGACACTCCTCCGGGGAAGTAAGAGCACCATGCTTTGCAGGTCAGAGCAATATTGCTTACTTGGATGTGACTTTATGCAACCTCCCTAACTCAGGCAACACCTACATGCAAAAGCGGCATAGATCTCCCATCGCTATGGGCCACCTCCAAATGTGTAAGAAATGTGACATCAGGGCGACGAATTAATGTTGGCTCATTGCCCAAGGTATCAAGATGAGCAAAGTAGTTTTTGAGAACCCCTACTGAGTTGAAGTTAACAAAGTGTCCAACTCATGCTGCAAGGTAGTGTATAAACTTCTGAGTACAGCAAACAAGGAGTTTGACATCTCAACAGCAGCTAATTACACAGTAAGTATTTGCATGGTTCAAGTCCTGCTCAGTAGCACTGACAACCAGGCTCGCAGTGCATAAATGAGCTACCTGGGTTCTCATCACCACGCAGCCACCTGAGAATGTATGCAATCAATGAGTGACTTGCATTTGGACTGTTTTGAATGGTGTCCACCAGAGGCTGGCAACAATAGTAATCTCGCCTTGCATATACCAGTATGATCATTGACACTGAAACAGTAAAGTAAAACTGAATTCCATTGATTCTATTAATATCCTGACAATCAACTAAGATACCAAAAAAGACATTTCTGTATTGTTCTGTATTAGGTGCAAGGGCGAAAACCTGCGTTAAAAACTGACATTGTATTCTCATGTGATGGCCATATACATTCCACTTTGCCAATGCGGCAACACCAGAGTATTTGTCAGTTGCTATAACTGTAGGAAAATATTTCTTGCACAACTGGGCTGGTGGCAGTTCCCTCTGTGTGGCATTTGAAGCAAATATGCACCGGGGAATGTGAAGCACTGTTTTGGATACATGTATCTGCCATTCTGGCAAGTACATATTGTAATCTATTCAATCAGTGGAAAACCATCCCACTAGAAATGCAAAACAATATCCTGGCTATATATAGGTACAGGATATAGTCAAACAATGGTAAGGATCAGAAGGTATCTGTTTGCTCTCATTGCAATCCGGAGACAGTAATCAAAAACCATGAGGTGAAGCTGCAGATATTTGAAGTACATATCGAGTTGATGTGTTGGGAAATAGTCATTTCACCATGTGTAATGTACCATAATCTGAATGACCTCCAGAAGTCTACAGTAACAAGCATAACGGCTGAAAATCCAATCCAGCCCAGAGCCATTCGATGTAATTCGGAAGATATACCTGTGACATACAGTAAACACATGGCAATATGGGTATCTTACTTCTTTACATGGAGCAACTGATGAAGTGCTCTGGGTGTGATAGCGAGAGTGTTTGTGCATGACATGGTGTAGTCAAGCATGCTAGATCTGCACTGTGGGTCATTTGGCAGAGGCTACTTGTGCAATCACATTGCCTTGCTAGAATTCATGGTTGGTTGTCAGAGTAGTCGCCATGAGTTTATCCAAGGCTCTGTATGCTATCACCCTAGTCTTGTCGGTGTCCATTGTCAGCTGTCAGAATCCACATTTATAGCCACCCTGATCTTGTCAGAGGCTTCTCATACTATTGCCCTGCTCAAGTCAGAGCCCTTCTTCAGCTGTCACAGTATGCACATATAGTCTCTGTGATCTTGTCATAGGCTTCTCATGCTACAACCCTGGTCTTGTCAGAGCCCAGACGACAGCAGTCAGACTCTGCATGTATAGTTGCTGTGATCTTATCACAGACATCTCATGTTATAGCTCTTGTGTTCACTGAGCCCACATTCAGCTGTCAGGGTGGGCATGTATAGATGGCTTGATCATGTCAGAGGTTCCTCATGCTCACGTCTTGACCCAAGGTCTATTATCCGAGTCTGTATGTATTTCACTAATTGCTATTCTATTTATAGTTTTAGAACCATTTCTGAGTGGAATGAAATTTAGTTAGTTTTACATCCTTTGTATTCCTTGTCATAATTGATTAAATTAAAGATATAGTTTATGCTTGAGCAGCAGTCAGTTCCCAGTGTGAATTACAGTCGCCTGATTCCACCACATGGTACTAGGTCCCTCCTGATCTTTACCATTAATTGGGTCAATCCTGTCCATATGCTTAGCCAGGATCCTTTTATTCATTTCTGGTGGGATACTTTCCCATTGTTAAAATAGATCACCATATGTACATACTAAATGCAAGATATGGGTGTCTGAAACAATGCTCTGCATACCCTTGTATGTATCTGCTTTGAGTACCATGTAGAGGAAACTGCCACCAGTGCAATTATCCAAGGAATGTTTTACAGCAGTTGCAGCAAATGACAAACACTCTGGTGTCAAGTCATTGGTAAAGTGGGACGTATGTGGCTGTCGTGTGACATTATGCGTTGAATTCCTGAATAAGGATTTTGCTGTCATGTCCAATTGCAAATGATGCAGAAATATCGTTTGGGGTAGGTGAGTTGGTTGTTACGTGATTAACAGAATCATTGGGGTTCAGTCTTACTTCACCCTTGCAGTCTAAATAATAATACTGGTATATGGATACAGGGATTCGCTTTGTTACTAGAGTTAGGTGGTCATCATTCCAAAGGGTCCGAAACTGGGTAGCCTATTGCCCAAGAGCTACTTTACAAGCCTGCTTGACAACCATCGCTCGGGCACCTGATTGGCAATCTGTGAGCTTGGCTGTCACTGCCAGAGCCATGTTCGGAGCATTCGAATACTACCTGCCTCGAATGCTGCTTTTGAGTCGTCAAATTCCTTGATTGCCATCCTTAGAATTTGTTGTGCTTATCAGTAGCTTTTCTCAGACAGTTTGTCGACTTAGTAGGTATCCTGGCTAAGAATTGTGCAAAATATCAGATCCCAGGCAATGTCCCACCAACGCTTTGGCACCCTGTTGTCACCCACTTTATGCTGGTGCCGGTGGCCAGTATCAGTGGGGTACATATTCCACTGCTATATCTGGGTGTTGCCTACGTCTGAGAGGTTGTGTAAAGTATAAGCCAGTATGGGAATGTTGCTCTTACCTGCTGAGCATGGTGCTCCTGGCTCCCTGGAGGAGTGTCATGGGATGATTGCAATAACTATGTATTGTGAGCTAGAGGGTTTAATGGTGGATGTGAGAGTGCTTATTACCCCTCCTGGGTTGCTGGGAGAAAGAGTGGTCAATAACCCCACGGTATTTTCAATCTGCGATGCAATGGTGGACATTTCTGCATCTACTTGCCCACCACTGGTTGTCAGACATAATTGGTGTTCCCAACTAGGAATAGTCAAAGTCAAAGTCACAGATGTTTATTTCTGCTCATACTAACCCATTGCAGGTTGCTGGAGAATGACTTCATGTTCTCACCTATAAATTGTCACAGTCTGAAACAAATGTCAAGCTGGGTGTATCACTAACCATCCTTGGTTGCTCAAATTGAAACACTGACTACAGCTATTCGCTATACGGGATCTTCCATGTATAGATAGAAGTATATCATTGTGGTTATTACAATCACCCATCGGCCGGCTTTTGGAACTCTGTTTACCACTGTTATCACTCCCGGATTGCTGCTGTTGTTGGTCACTTTCATCGGTACGCATTGCATGGCTAGTGGCCCTGGAGAATTGATCACTTCAGCTGTTGCTGCTGCCACCCTGGGTCCTGCCTCTGGGGTTTTGATCATAGTGGCCACTGCTGCCTCCAGAATTTCTAGAATCCTGGCAGGTGTTGCTGCCAGATCTGGTTCCATTCACCACTGTGTGCTTTGTATATTGTGCAGGTTCGCCTAGGGTGCATCCAATTCGCATGTACATGAAATCTGCCGCTTTTCACAGTATATTATATAGTGCATTGCTATCTCCCATCATCTAAAAACGTCCTTCCCAGAGTTGTAAATAAATCCAATAATATTAGTCCTCCTGTCAGAGTAATGGTCCATGTAAAAGAGGAAGTTATTGAGTAAATGTTTCAGAATCGAGTTCATTGTCAGAGGTGAGATTGAAACCTATTGGTTGGGTTCTTCATATCAGAGTTGAGGTAATTACTGTATCGACGAGATTCCTTCTGATATTAGAGTAGGGTAGTTGTCAAAGCAAGGGTAATTGTCACAGTTAAAATTTTACCTTATATGTTCGGTTTCCTGAGTCAGAGCTGAAGTAATGCTGTATTGTATAAGTGGGGTTACTTCCCATACCAGACTAGGGTGGTTGTCAGAGATATGGAATATTTCAGAGTTACAGTAATTGTAAGAGTGGAAGGTATACTGTATTTGCTGCAAAATGTGATTGAAAGACATGGTAATGATATACTATCGGTGGGGTTACTGTGCATATTAGGGTAGGGTGGTTGGCAGAGTTATGAACATTTTCAGTGCGAAAGTGACTGTTAGGGTTGAAGATATACCATATAGGTTGGTTATTCCATTCCAGAGTCACTGTTATACTAGACTTTCCCATGTTCAAAGTCAGATATAGGTTCCATAAGTTAGAATTGATTTTATACGACCTTGCTAAGTATGAGTAATCTTCCAATCTTCACAACCATATTCTTGTCCACGAACCCCTATGTTGGGCCACATTTTGACACCTTTTTCACACAACAACTGTGGGATCTCAAATTGCAGATTCCACTATATAGGATAAATATCATAGGGCACAGCATGGACTTCACCAATAAGTTCGTGGAAGGGGCAGAAACAGTCATGAATGCTCTGCTTTCACCAGTGCATTCTGTTCTGTCCACTGGTGCTCGGTGAACAAAGGCCACCTGCCAGACCTGTCGGTAAACAAAATGAAGACCTTATAATTTGAATATCGCATTGGAAGTAGTATAGCATCATTAGACTGCAAAATGTTGGAGGTTAATGGGATTTGTGGTGCAGCTCTCCAATGTAAAGAAGTGGGTACCTAATGACATTCAGCAGGTAACTTACCTGGTTATGTGTTGGATGATGCATATTCCTCCGGATTGTAGTTTGTGACTGTCTCACTGGATTAGGCTCATTGGACCCTCGACTAGGGTTAGCAACAGGTCTGGACCGTCACTTCGGGTCCGGGTCAGGGTCCAAACCAAAACCATTGCCCAATTGGGGGTCCGGGTCGTAAATAACCCTGAACCATCAACTCTGGTACGGTTGGATGGTAAACTCCGAACCTGTCTCAGTTGGGCGGGTTGTCTGCGGGTCGCCCAGCGGGTCCATCCATAGATTCATATAAGACCCTTGTCTTTGGAGTTTGTTAATAGTATCTTATCAAAATCGCGTTTTCAACAACAAATAATATGTTTTTGCATGCTTTGCAGCTTGCAATATCGATTAATTTGGAATTGGTGTTTTACCTTTGATATATTGTATCTTTGCCTATGCGGGCGGTCAATGATTCCGTTATGAACGCAAAGATCTGCGCGATGCCTTCATAACCAAATATGCAACAACTGAAGCTGTTGACACTCCATTGACGCTCATTTTCAGGATGCGGCAGGGAGCATGTCGCTGTAGTTTTTGCCAGTAAAGGCTGCTAATAGCTGATTAATGGATGTCTGCAACCAATTGGAACATAAATTACCGAAGATGTGAAGGTGAAAATCGTTGACGCTCTGTTGACGCTCATTCTCAGGATGCAGCAGGGAGCATGTCGCTGAAGCTTTTCCCAGTGATGGGTGCCAATATCCGATAAGTGGATATCTGCAACGAATCGGAATATAAATCACCCAAGATGAGAAGCTAACAAATGTTGACACTCAGTTGACGCTCATTTACAGGCTGCGGCATGGAGCATGTTGCTATAGTCCGTCCCAGTAAAGGCTGTCAATATCTGACCAATGGATGTCTGCAACCAATCGGAATATAAATTGCCCAAGGTGCGAGGTTGAAAATCATTGACTCTCCGTTGACGCTTATTTTCAGGATGCAGCAGGGAGCATGTCACGACAGTTTTTCCCAGTAAAGGCTGCCAATATCTGATAAATGGATGTCTGCAACCAATCGGAACATAAATTATCCAAGATGCGTAGGTAAAAATCGTTGACGCTCCGTTGATGCTCATTCTCAGAATGGGGTGGTGACCTTGTGGCTGTTTCTCTTGCCTATAAAAGCTGCGAATACATTGGTTATGCATAACAGCGACCAAATCACTGTGTAAATACCGTACTTACAAAACCACAAATTGTTGACGCTCCATTGACACTCATTTTAATGTATTGTCCATTCAACATCTGCTGCCATCGATAATTGTTTACATCATGATTTGAACTGACTGGTGGTCATTCTGACAGATTGAGACTTGGCCCTGTGGCAAAGCCAAGCGCAGTAACATTCTTGCACTGTTTGATCTCACACAACTAAAATGTATGTATCTTGCCAACAGCTTCATTGCGCCTGCTATGCATCTGTTTATCAACCGATATTCACAAGCTACTGCTCACCATTCACCCATAATATATCACTAACTGAAACTCTCGGTCAAGATACACAAAGAAGCTGGTGAAACATTGACGCATTCTGTCCAACATTTTCTTCACTCCCTGATTCCTCCTTGTTTCAATTGCATTCAGCGTCACCAACACGTGTCCAGCCTGTCTATTTGACTTCTGTGTAGCCCGAATCAATCCGGGAAAATATGCCGCTAAGCTCATATCCCGCTTCTCTGGGCATTCCGGATCCTCGATGCTATTGTCTTGCTCTATATCAGTTTCAAGTCCGCTGCGCAATCTTCTTCGCTGTGATTTGGATTATCTGAGTCCCCATTCCAGTTAAGCCAATCTCCAGTGTCCGAAATCCTTTCAGGTGCGCTGTCCTCATCACTGTCAACCGGATGATGGTTGATTTTTCGGATATGGCGTACGTTCAGTGTGTTTCCTCCTGTTGACACCACCAGTCCGTTAAGTCCGGTAACCAAAATGTACTGCTAACCTACATTGGGTTGGAGTGGAAATGATTGAGAGTTGGAATGATTTGCCCCCAGTTCTTTGGTGCTTCGGGCGGGGAATTCAAATTGAGCCTAGCAGCAGTCAATAAGGGTGCTGCACCATCGCTTCGTCCGGGTGTCGTCTCTGCCTCATTGTTAGGAGTGAAATATTCTTCATCATTGCTGGACAAATCATATTGATCGAAGGATGATTGACAGGATCCTGAAGTTGTTATGGAGGGGATGACATTGCTGCACTGTAACCCTTCAAGTTTATTGACCGCCACGCGTCGATGTTTGGCACAGTTTTCATTCTCGTCATACTTTTAAAAGGCCTCTTGGTATTGGGTAGTATAGGATGTCTCATCCTCAGGATTTATATCCATTCTTTCGTCCCACATTCTGAATGATCACAATGACCGGAAAGGATTGAGACTATGGGCAGAAATGCGAAGCATACCCGTCGTTGGAGTCACTTCAGCATAATATTTGGACAGCTTCTGTTGAGGTAACTTCACGGCAAAGAACAAGTCTTCCTTCCATTGAGTCTTTTTCTTAGTGAAAGGCCGCATCACGCCATCCATGTGATCGAACATGTCATTATTCACTGTGGTTACGTGATGCAATGTCACTGTATGCCTCTTCGACATCCACAGGGTCCAATATCGGAATGGCCTCAACACTTCTATGACATACTTCACCATGGTCCATTCATCTTGTGTTGTGAAGAGTGGTCGGTAATCACTGTAATTAAGATTTTGAAGCCACTTTCATGTGAATTCCCATAATTGGTAGGCATGCTCGAACATCTCCCGTGTAGAGTTGCAACGTGTCTTCACATCCATAGTTGGGAGTACCGCGATGCGGACTTTGGCTATTTGACAGTGAATGAACTCGTTTCGACGACCAGGTGTCAGGGTAATCAATACATCAAGCATTCTTGTGGTATGAGGGTCAAGTTCAAGACTTTCAAAACATCATGAAATACGTACTTTCTTAATGATCTTTGCTAAACCTGGTTTCATGGCCAACACCATATTGATTCTAGTGTTGCCCTCTTTTCGAAGCCTTTGACTCTTTCTAATGTGTATGCTTTCATTCTCTCCAAATTGCTGATCGCGATCATGGGCTTCCCAAGACTTGGTGTGGCCTTTACCACCAAGACTGCTCATGAATGCACCTATAGCTCACTGTATGATGTGCACCACGCATGGTATGTGGTTCCTCACAGCAGGCCACACGATTCCAGAGGCCTCAAGTGTTGATTGCAGCTCGCGAGTCATCGAGTAATGTGAGGAGGCATTATCAGTCGTAATTCCAAGCAAAGGGCCGTCGGTAATCTCAAAACAATCATGCACGTTCTTCAAATGAAGGTTAGCCATGCTCCAGTATGTTGGCCCTTGACCTTTCATCCTTAATTTGCTGTCGGCATGAGAAAAGAACAGGCGAATAACCTCATCGAACACGAGTTGAACTTCCCCCACTACCCAATTTCAATCTATAAGGTAAGCAATGACCGACATTATGGCTAGTTTGTTCGTTGATGTCCATCCATCCAAAGCTAAAATCTATTTATTTCGTGACGGCAATTGCTTGTGAATTGCATCCATGGTCAGTGCATATTCCCTTCAGCGAATGTTGCTAACGGTCGTAGGGGATGGCAGCACTAGGTCATCGTGTACTGCCGTATATGACCATCGTAGCTCTAGATTTGATTTAGTGTTCCAAGGTATATCAGCCGAAACAAATCCTAACATGATGTAGCGACTCCACGTGTCCTGCTGTTATTCGGAAGTTTCAAAGTCCTTAGCTGCCAGTTTGGAACATTTTGTCTGTCATTTCTGTCAATATGGATCAACCTGGATGTCAAATTTGATCTTCCTCTGTGAACTGACTATTGTGATTGCTCGACTTCATTGCCTCTTCAGGATGGCCAAAGCTGTTTCATCGACCTTCGAACTGAGTAATTCAGTAAACCTCTGACTCTGTCAATTCGTTTACCTTTGCAATGTGAGCTTTTGCCAGCAAGTGTTTCCCATTGAGCTGGTCCCATGATCTGATGGATGGCGAAGAACTTGATGACAAATGATACATATGATGCCAGGGCTGCCGGTCTCCTCCCTTCCGCAGTGAGAATAAAATTGCCACGAAGGCGCATGTCTAGAATTATTCCAAGCAATTTGCCGATTCCAGCCTACATTCATTGAAGCCCACCACGCATCAAAGATGATTTGTGATGTACAGTCGCTCAAAGCATAAATAAAGACACATTGATTCTTGGAAGAGATCATAACCTTGAACAATAAGGTGTTCAAAGATTTTGGATCCGACATGGCGGTAGGAATTGGAAAAGCGGGTAATCCAACTCGAACGCCTGCCGAAAGTAACGATACAGCAAAGCAGTCTGCGGGTTCTTAAATATCAATATACAGCTACAAGTAAAAAATCAGATCTGTAGAACATTGCATGCATACTTGTGAAGTGGTATACAAGGTCAGATTGCAAAGACAGACCACGTAAAACTCGATTCACGAACAGCACAATGCAGTTCATTGCTGTGTAGCATTCTGAGCCTCCACGAAACCTGTTGAAGCTCTGTGGGAGCTCAATTGTAGGAGGCGGACGCAATATTGTCACATCCAGTTATGCAAATACAGGCTGCCGATAGGTTCATTGTGGGTTATCTGCGTTCCATAGCCGTTAGATTGTCCAGGATGCAAGATCAAAAATCGTTGACGCTCCATTGACGCTCATTTCGGGACATGGTAATGATCATGTTGTAAGCATTTTTGCCTAAACAGGTGGCGGATAGTTCCATTATGGAACAATGTAGTCACATCGCCCCTTGATTTTACAAGATGCAAGGCCTGAAATCATTAACAGTCTGTTGGCACTGCTTTTCAGGGCATAGTGACAATGTCGTCGAAGGCATTTTTGCCAGGATAGGCGGCTAACAGATCGATTATGGGTTAATGTTGCCACACAGCCCTTGCATTTTCGAAGATGCAAGGCCAGAAGTCGTTGACATTCAGTTGATGCTCATTTTCAGGACATAGTAGCGATGTAATCGCAACCATTTTTGCCTAGAAAGGCGGCCGATAGTTAGACCATGGCTTAATGTCACCACTCACCAGTTGCATTGTCCATGATGCAAGGTCAAATGTCATTGACAGTTCGTTGCCGCTGATTTTTGGAACATAGTAGCAATGTTGTCGCAACCATCTTTGACCAGAAAGGGAGGCTATAGTCTGATTATGAGTTGATGTTGCAGCAAAACCATCTTGATATTCCATAATGCAATGCCAAAAATCTTTGATGCTCCATTGACTCTCAGTATTAGGAGGTAGTAGCAATATTCTTCGTAGCATTATTGCCTATGAAGCCGGCCAATAGAATGATTATGGATCGACGTTATTCAATAGCCCCTAGATTTTCCAGGATCAAAGACCAAAAATTGTTGACACTCCGTTGACGCTCATCATTAGGAGGTAGTTGTGATATCGTATCTAGCGTTTTTGCCCATAAAGGCCGCCAATATCATGATTGCGGCTACATGCCGTTGCACAGCCCGGTGATTATCCTGGATGCAAGACCAGAAATTGTCGACGCTCCGTTGATGCTCGTTTCTATGATGGGCCAATGAGCGTGTCGCTTGCTATTTCACCTTTTGAGACGGCCATAACTTCTTGTTTGGATGGATGCGACTATGAAGCCGTTTGATTTCTGAATGCGTAAGACTATAAATTGTTGACACTCCATGGACGCTCATCATTGAGCTCACCTTAGGGACATACCAACAGTCATTGGGTGCTGAACAATTGTACATAAAATGCAGACAGTCTTTTCTGGCAGCTAGTATACCGTTTCTATGTATTATTATTTGAATCCAAAATCTTTGAGTCATCTCAGTTTCTGAGCCACCACTCTGCATGTCAATTGCATGATGAATGATGTAGGTCCATCGCATTTCAGCACTTTCGGCCAGCAATTTACTGCATGAATATCCATGCACTAGTTTTAGATATCTATAGCCTGACGTCCTCACCATTCCTTATCCAGCTTATTCTCCTCGATTTCTATAACGTAACATAAGCAATCTGCTTTTTCTTGACCATGTGCAGGAGGTCTGAGCGGGGAGATCTGTAGTTGGCTGCATGGATTGATGCAGTCTGACCGCTGACATTTATCCTGGTTTCCGATGTGCCTTGACCGCACTTTCTATGACTCGTATGACATCACTGACTTAAACTTTGTTAGTACATTTTGTCCCAAATTGAGGTTTTGCTTTATCATTTAACCGTAACAGGCAAAACCATATACAGTTCATCGTTTGTCAATCGACTTGATTTGGAGTCTAGATCAGTCGCATGGCCTGGACAGCCAGTGCACATTCATTGACGCATAATCCTGTCTCATAATTTGGTCAATGAAATCCGGAAAGAGCTGACACATAACAAAGTAGGTACAAATTCCTTTTACTCAAGAGACATTGTCAAAAATATTTAATTGGCTACCTAATACTCCGGTGATGCAGGAGCGGTCACCCTGTCTTCGTCCGAATCCGATTTCTAAGTGGTAATTAGCTAGGGATGGTATATGCAGGGGTAGAAGCTTACGGGTTGAACTGACTTTGCAATTTGCATCTGTGACAAATCGAGCACTGCGTCAGCCATCAGAGATACTATGTGATTGTCTGGCTGAAGTTTCTCCGAACCCAGCCTCATTTGACTACACCCCTGTCGAGACGTCACTTGCGGCATTTGTCATTGTCTGGGGACGATATCAACAATCTGCATGAGCTCTCCAAATGATATTGGTGATGCTGTGGCTGCTGTCGTGTCTGTTTGGGGCTTCACAACTGTTGGAACCTTCAATTCAGTCGTCCCAGACTTCATATCTCTCTCACAGAAGTAGTTGGCTGCATCCCCCCATTCCGGTTGTGTCAGTTCGTCAAGCCTCATCTGCTTCTGCCTAAAGCTCTACATGCGGTGCAGTTCAGTTTTGGAGATTGTGCCCATCACCCAGCCAGGTTCGTCATCTTCGTTCAGTGAGCCAATCTCTGTATCTTCTTCCTCATCATTCTCCTGTTCCCCATCATCCTCATCTTGGAAACTTGCAAGATCGCTCAGACTGTCTCCAATTGCATTCAACATCTCCTCAAATGTTGTTTGAGGCTGTGTGGTTGTCAATCGTGCCTTTTCAACATTCCTCATATGTTCCCACTCTTCGATAATCGCTGTCTCTGAGTCTCGACGTCGCTTTCTTGCCACTGCGGTCTCTCTATCCACATAATCCTCGATCCATTTCTCTTCCACTTTGTTGCGTAAACAGTGCATTTCCCATCTTTTCACTGCCGAAAGCTTCGTTTCAGAACAGAAGCTGCACCATGCTCCCAACACTCGGACCATTTCTGCCTCGAACCAACTCTTGCCTTTATTCGCTTGATGACGTCGTCGTGTGGATTTCTTCATAGATTTGCTGTATTTGCCCGCCGGAAGTGGCGAAAGGTTCTTTTTTGGAGCATTGACCACTGTATCTTGTGTTCACCTTGTTATTGGGCGAGATGTTGGATGTTGCAAGATATGGACCTCCTGAAGGCAATCTGCGTCATTTATGTCAAGGTTGGTAGGTTTGATCAATTTGAACAAAGCAAAATCAGCGTTTTGACCGTCACTTCATTGGGAAGAGTCATGCTAACCATCCATTAAGACTTGATGGTGAGTGTGTGATTCATGTAAGATCCCGGCGATGTGTTGAGAGAAACATCAACAGACGTCCTTTCCGTCGAAGAATGTTGTCTTTATATCTATCAAACATGAGATATTAGCCATCATTCATGATGATGTATCCCCGAAGACAAACACACAACATCGGACCAACTTACTGCAAATCGCGGGATGGTTGGAATCCCCTGCAGCTATACACAGTGCAGCTATACGCAGCCGGATTCAGCATGAATTGAAGGTGCAAGTTGGCTGTCACTCATTTCATTTTGACTTGTAGCTAACTATATAATCTTCAGGACTTCCCACTTCTTTTTGTGATCATCTTCCTCACCATTCCACAACAGCAAGTCATGGCTCCACAAACACTTCAACCAGGTTCAATTGGAGCCGAATCGAGCTGAACAACAGGTGTATCAACCAATGTGTTACCCGGTGAGACACAGCAGCAACGCAGACACCAGTTAGTCCACCACGACACTGCAATTCTAGAGACCGAAAATATAACCCAGGACGCACATTGACAAATAGTACGTAAAACCGGACACAGCAAGAATGACAAGCAGCATGCGATCGGATGTTACTCAATCCTTATCGATGTACAAGACAGTCAACAAACAATGTAATGCACAGCTGGGGTACGTAGAGAGCCAGGTAACCAATTCATTGTTGCCCATGAATGGTAACCTCCATGGTCGACCAAGGCATTTGCCAGCACAGTCCGCGAAATTGAGCATCATGATGATATCAGTTCTGGGATTTTTGCAGACAAATTTCGTGATAAACGTCCCCTAGAATGGATGAAGAAGGCATTACAGACCTTAGAGGAGGCTACAGAGTCATGTATGGTTGAGGTAATAGCCGAATCTTACTTTAGAAGCAGTAACTAATTTCTTGTAGGTTTACAACATGTCAGCTACTATGGCAAGACAAGGAGGTCGGATACAGCTTGAACAGTCCGACATGCATCTTGCCTGGAATATGTCCAAAATGTCTAAGGAAGGGTGTTTGTGCGCCGCGATGGAGGAAACACAACAACTAATCAAGAAACCTCGCGCTAAAGTTCGAGACAACAAGAAGCAGGGTGTTGTGTTTCCCGGGCATAACATGGTGAAGGCTGTGATAGAAAGACACCCGGCAATGGTTCGTGAAAATCAATTGGACGGCTGTCTTCCTTGCCAAAATGGCACACCAAAGAATCCAGAGACACGCTGGAGGCGCAAAGGCATGGTTCCACCTCCACCACGACCGGCGCCACTGAGGCCCGGAACACCACCTGTGCTACCAGATGACAGTGAGAGAACTCAATGCTCCGAAACAGAAGGTGTGCCACTCGGATATGTGTATATACATACTCCCCTTCACAGCGATGGATTTTTCGATCTTAATCCATATGCCAAGGATCGCATGGGCGATACAGATTGTATTCCAGATTTGCTGACTGATAAAGGTCCATCCACAGGTTAGTACACAATCAGCTGCGTGGTAATGCAGCTTAAAGCAATTTTGTAGACGACAGAAGCCTTTTCAGTGAACCTGACAGCGAAGACAAGAGCTGACTGAAGGGAACGGAATATCTAAGTATTATCATGCACTACAATTAGCGGACACTTTACAGTATATTTTCAAGGGTATATTCATGTGCATCATTAAAGAACAATATAGTAAGAAAGGAGAATGTACATGAACAGCTCAGAACGGCTGCCACAAGACCATTATTGATATACTATGCCAAAGTGAATGGTACCACATTGTGGATACACCTGTGGCAAATTGCGCGTCAACGGAGCCTCAACGATTTTTGGTCCTGTAAGTCGGGTAATAAAAACGCGATGTGGGAGTGAATACACAGAATTGAAGTGTTGCCACCCTTTATAGGCAAAAAAGGAAGCGACACGCTCCCTGCCCCATCATGAAAATGTGCGTCAACGGAGTGTCAACGATCTTGGGCCTTCAATCATGGTTTATTGAAGCGCGCTGTGTCTGTTAAAGTACCTATACTCAGTTTTGGCCGTTTTTGTAGTCTAAAATACTCGTGAACACTCAGTTGCACCTTTGTACATGACATAAGTTGTTACTGTTCAGGAGGCTATCGCGGGAATATCACTTGCATATTTGCTTATACAGGCTGCCAACCACTTGTTTATAGACATGTGCGATTAAGCGCCAGTTAGATCACCCAAGATGCAAGACCCTCAATTGTTGACGCTCCATTGACGCTCATTTTCAGAATGGGGTAGGGAGCGTCTCTCTACTTGTTTTCTATATAAATACTGTAAATACATCAGAAAATGACAATGCAGCACCATAGTCAATATTGTGCAATTAACAGTACGATATCTGACTGCAACCATACATAGGAACACCCAAAACGCTGAACCGGAGATTCGAACTGACCGGTCAAGCTAACCCCGGGCAAATCCCGCAGGTTGACGGCTATGGGTTCGGGTTTGGCCCACCAAGAGGCACCAGGTCGGGTGTTTGGACGGGTCTAGAACTGAACTGACCCATTTGTATAGTCCGAACCCGGACCCGTTGCTATCACTACCCTCTACAAGGGCAGTGAGACATGTTCAGTTGGACCCTGGGGGCCAGTCTTATCCCGAGCTGAGCCTCCAAACTGCTTTATCCCTGCATCTGAGATTGTGTGGCCAGTGCATTAAAGACACACTGTTGACAATGAAATGCTTAGTATTGCTGTCACCGACTGTGAATCTTTCAGAGAGAGTGTGGTGTGAGAATTTTGCCACAATTTGAAAAGCACAATGGTAGATATGGCGGTATACACGATGTCCCCTGACTTACACTGAGATAAGATATGTATTGTTTGACCACCAGGGTTCGTGACCACTAGTGTTCTTGGATCAAATGTAGAGTAAGTGGTTAGTGTTGACCATACAAAATTGGCACTTTTGCTGAGCAGTGTAAGATGGGCTTGTCAGAATAATCTGTCAGAGCAACCTGTCAGAGCAACCTGACAGAGCAAGCTTGTCAGAGCAACCTTATCAGAGCAACCTGTCAGTGCAACCTGTCAGTGCAACCTGTCAGTGCAACCTGTCAGTGCAACCTGTCAGTGCAACCTGTCAGTGCAACCTGACAGAGCAATCTTGTCAGTGCAACCTGTCAGTGCAACCTGACAGAGCAATCTTGTCAGAGCAACCTGTCAGTGCAACCTGACAGAGCAATCTTGTCAGAGCAACCTTATCAGAGCAACCTTGTCAGAGCAACCTTGTCAGAGCAACCTGACAGAGCAATCTTGTCAGAGCCAAGTTATCCTTGACTGGCATATTTTACTCACAACTTTGCTATGTATGCAATTGAAATGGATGGATGGATATTGTAGCAGTTACCTGTGTGGCCTGGTGATTGGGTAGATGAATCAATGCCACTGACCCTGTGTTAGTTTGCATGTTTGGACCACGGAATGGGTGCTACTTCAGGTGAACCTGGCAACGTTATGTTGGAATTAAGTAGCGTATATATATGTCTTGGAGTACAATGGTAGCACCATCACAAGGAGCAAAATTCGTACTCTCGTATGGCATTGATACTCATGCTCTACCTGAGATGTTCTGGACCTAAGTATCCTCCGTTGCCTGATTCTCCTAGCTACTCATCCCAACGCCTCAATCAGTGCTGTTCTGATGACGATATATCAGTTATTGAGATGAAGAGAAGTGCAGCTACTGCAAGTATCAGCTCTGTAGCCAAGCCCACAAAACTCCTGCGATGTCAAATGTGAATTCAAAGAGGTTAAAGCATTCGAGTTCGGCACTGCATGAATCTCTTACTTCCCAAACGAACTGTAACGGCACGGCTGCACGTGACGTGTCCAGGGCCGGGTAATACCCGCTTTATATAGTTGGCTCGCCACGAGCCTTAGATCTCTAGCGATAATTTTACATTCCTTACCTTTATACTACTCTACAATATTGACATCCACGTGTGCAACCGTATCTACTGATATACCTTCCTACGAGGCCATACACGGGCGTATGCCTTTACACTATTATCGCTCTTACAATTTCAGATA
>Ga0307512_10001847_pt1 | contig 28487 bp, 30 predicted proteins | sample 14_EM_MG_FD_200267 | JGI IMG/M metagenome (GOLD analysis project Ga0307512, IMG submission 200267) | Populus trichocarpa ectomycorrhiza microbial communities from riparian zone in the Pacific Northwest, United States - 14_EM | ecosystem: Host-associated > Plants > Roots > Unclassified | place... | reverse complement strand
CAGGGTGTTTGTTTAGACTAGGAGACCGACAGAGCGAGAAGAAACGGCGATCGGAGGGCGATATGCAACGCAACGCGTGGTATTGACGCCGGGCGCGGAGTAATCCGCCACCGGGGTGTCTCTGACAGCTCTGACAGAGCGCGTCCACTCTGACGGAGCCATTCCGCCCTGACGGAGATGTTTTTTGCTGATGAACCCAGCTTGAACCCTTGTAACTTCAACTGTTGCCACTCACCAAGGTCCCAACTCTATTCAAGTTCCACAGTTTCTCAAGAAACCAACAATTCTATGCCAAGTGGTCACCTTTCAGGTGCTCAAACTAAAGGTATAATCACTACCTTTGCTACAGTCATATACAGAGGCAATCATAATCAATCCATTTCTCAGTACTCAATGTAGCCACCCCTGAGAGTTAGTTAGTAATGCAACCATCCTAGTATCTTGAGTTCTTGAAGTACATCAGAATCTTCAGGGGCATCTTGTTGAATTCTAGGTGTGTTGGCATGAAAGAACCTCCAATTCTTGCACCAATACCGTACTTGAATAGCAGCGCTAACATTAAAAATTGGAAGTTTGAGGATTCCATCCAATCTGATGCACCTGACACTTTCTCAATCACAATACCGCTACAGTCATTCAGATATGAACGTGACTAGCTGAACTGTTTTCCAGACTATTTTGAGGCTAACCTCAAATTTCATCCTCCTTGGCTGACTGTTACTTCAGCTGCTCTATTTTTGGATTATTCTATTAAACTTCATTTTTTCTTTACGCTTATATACTGGTCTCTACATGCCCCAACTTCCATCGACATGGACCCTTCAGCCAGCCAGGTGAGGGATCACTATTCATAGATGAATCAGGACGCACATCTTGACAGAGCACTAGTACTCATATTCAAGCAGACAGCCAATCTTCATTCCTGATCGAATGTTTGAACTTCCAACCTGGCCTTCCAGTGTTGTATTGAAGATGGCCAAAGTCCATACTATAATTCTTACAAAGCAGGATAATGACAATACCAGTCGCCAGATCAGGGGTGATGAAAGTGAAGACCCTGGAGAAGGCATCTTGTCATTTCATATCTAAGACGACAATTTGGACCACCAACAGGAGGTTTAACTTATAGGGTATGCGTGCCACAATAAGACATTACAATCCACCTGGGCTCCACTGCCAAAGCAATAGAGCCATGCTAATACTGTCATTGTATGCACTCCACATCCAAATTTGCAAAATCCAGTCAGCATGAGAGTACCATTGTTCAAAAGCCAAATGTCAACGAAGAACATATCAGACGAGCCTGACCTTGTACCCACCCTGTCGCTCCCCCTTCCCACCACAAGTGGAGACCAGAATGCTCCTCAACCAAAGGTTGGTGGAGATTACAACATACCTCAACACCAAAAGGCTACATTTCATATAGCGAAAATGTTAATGGAGGCATTCTGTACACCAAGACTCCATGGTTAATGATTTCCGATAAGAAAGATTTGATAGTTGACAAATATTGGAAACTGGCTATTGATGGTCGGGATCGTCAGCGGATGTTAGTAGCTGCTCCAGTTGGTCCACCATCTGTGTGTAACTTACCCAGTAGTCCATCTCTTAAAATCTATCTGCAAACTCAAGATGTTGTAAATGGAATTCTGTTTTATACTCCTCTATTGGACTTATGATAATGACTGAACCCAAAAATATACAAAGTTGAAACTGAAGATTAGTACCATTGGAGGGCAATTGGCAGATGGAGCTGGTCAAACAGTCGTTCATAGTTACCAGTTGGATTTCAGCACAGATAGTAACCTTTGAATCCATGTGATGGAGCTCCTGTATAACGATGTTCATTTCTCAAAGGTCATAGATGTTAAGAAATCATGGTTCATCCATATGGTAGTTCTTGATTGAATGTAAAATTAATTCTTCTTCACCACCAATAGTGTGGGGCGCTAGACTACCACATCTCAGTTCTCTCAACCTCTTGCTGTGTAGAGGTTGGCACTTTTTGCCACAACAATTTATTGTATGTTGGCTGATTATGCAACTAGATAGAAATTTATGATTGTATTATCTCAAGATGAATATCGAGTTAAATTTTGCCCTTCCACTGTGATAGAATCAATTACTGCAGAAGCCACTTCTCTTATCAATTACACATTGGTGGGCCACTTCATACACCCCCCCCTCCTCAATGGTACCCATCCACTATGATAGCTGGTCTTTAATCTGTGTGAGCACGCCTCTGTGTGGATTGGTGATTCAGCATATCGTCCCATGCTCCATACCTCTGTGTTCTTTCGCAGCTCATCCTCTATGATAGGTGTTCCTTAATCTGCTCCTCGATCTCAATTAAGAGGGCATCAATCCGATCTGAGATTCATTACACGCTGTCCAGAGCTGCTCCGCTTGGATGGGCTACTCCGCGTGATTGGCTTCCCTCAGTCCCCATCGGTGCTTGTTGGCAGGTATTGATGTGCCCTGATGTCATTCTGCGCTCCTTCATCACCATCTGTAGTCTCATTGTCCACCCTGTACTCCCCATCAGGCACCCCTCCTTTCCTGCTGGAGCACTTCATTCTCACCAAAATTCACAACAATCCATTTCAAACTCCATTTTAATTCACCACTAGCTAACATCTCAACTCAATAATTGTTAGATATCACAAATTGATCCAAAAGTCATTGGAATTCAATTTCTCCCACTTGCCTTGCTAGCATCATTTGCAAATTCAAGTAGCGCCTCCAGCTTCTTTGCACCATCAATGGATTAAGTGTTTCTGCATTTGTTGGCACTGATGTGATGGGAGATTTTGTGGATGACATTGACATGATGATCAATTGATATCATTTCATCTCTTGGTCAGGGTATTGTTTTGGTAGACCTGCTTCCATTTTTCGATTAATCACAATTCTCTTTGACTCATTAATGTAGCAATGCAACACTTTAAATGTTGAATGAGATGTTGGGTAGTATAGTATTCGTGTAGATATTGTTAATAAACAGTAATCAATGCAGCATATTTACTATAGAGGGTATTCTAGTGCTGCTGTATATTCAGAGAATCTCAGATAATGTCTGGAGTCCTCCAAATAAATATCCATAAGAACCCAGGCATTTCTCAGAATTAGATTCATATTGCTGCATTTGTTGGGTAACAGTCCCAGGTGCTACAAAAATTCTCTCTGGTGCTTGGTCGTGTTCCCAAATATATTACAACTACTCCCGTATTTTTCCATACCAGTCTTCAGCAATCCAAGTTACGCTGAAAGCCACCCAAATTGCCCTCCCAGAATCTGATGCTCTCCTGAAATTGATGCATGTAATTTTACACTCCACCTTCGGTCACACACTCCTGGACACTCACAGTGAACAATATCCATTTTGTTTATGTAGAACCCAACAGCATGTGAACTGAGAAGATGTACTTGGAGGCCGTAATCAAACCAATTTGGAGATACATTTACAGCTCAGAGATGTGTGAACTGAGATGAGGCGCTTGGAGGCCGTAATCAAGTGAGTTTTGACTTGCACTTAGTGTCTGAGATTGTGTGCACTGTGAGATGCATTTGGAGGCTGTAATCGAGTAAGTTTGGTGACGCAGTTAGCCCCCGTGATCAAGTAAGTTACAAGATCCACTGACAGGTCGTGATCAACCAAGTGTTGTGATGCACTTAGAGCACGTGACGATTTCCGCTGAGATGATGCACTTGTAGGCCCTAATCATGCGAGCTTGAAGATTGTGTAAACAGAGAAGATTAACTCGCAGTCTGTAAACAAGCAAGTTTGATGATGAACTTGGAGCACGTGAACATACGAGTTGAAAAATGCACTTGGAGGATGTGATTGGGTGAGGTTGGAGATGCACTTTGGAGGCGGTGATCAAGCGAAATTGGAGGTGTACTGGAAGGTGCTCGAACTGGAAGCGATAGATCAGATGGGAGGCGCGGAGGAAGCTGCAACTGCACTCATAGGTTAGCTTGTAATCATGAGGATGTAGAAAGTGGAGTACAACATGTCAGCTGAGAGATGAAACTGGCTGGGAGTGGGAGAGAGTCAATCTTTTGTTGAATCTGTACATGGTGTAAACTCATGATTATGGCATAGAGACAGTGAGAGGGATGACTTAACCTTGTATTCTCCTGTGATGGTAGAGTTGTGGAAGAGAAAGAGAGAGATGAGAGGGGACTCAGGATATCATGATGAGAATCTGGGACTTAAGACAATTGTATGCACAAGTCAATGTACCATCCCCAATTCGGCAGGGCATAGTCCCACTCAGGCCAGAAATATCACAGATGGAAGGTATTCCAAACAAAATCAGCTGGATTGTAACTCGGATTTCTCACATCCACTCATATGATCCCACATCATTCACATCATCATCCCCACCTCTTTCTTTCTCACGCACAACTCTACCATTACACGATAGCACCAAGCCAACTCCTCCCTCTCTATCTCTACATGCCATGCTCAAAAGTTAACACCAGGATCAGAATCAACTCAAGACTGACTATTTCCCACATGCAGCCAGTTTCCTATCATACACAGCCGCGGGAGATGACCTCTGATTGTAACCTCCGCTGGGGGCTTGCCTTTTTACCGATTGACCTCCCCCATGGTGCTGTCTCTGATTCCAACGGCAAAGTCCACTCTAGTCACATCCCCACAATTGGAAGGTAACCAATTATTAGAATCTCAGCTCCTACCATGTCTCCCACCTGAATGACCACCTCCAGCTAGTTCCCCCTGAGCCCAATGGCAAAGTAGACTGGCATTCCATCTCCACGATTGTGAGTTAACTAATAAATTCTGTCTCAGCACCAATCAGGTCACCCTCCCAATCGACTGCCTCAAGATCAACCCCCTCCAACTTCGCTAGATTTCTGCTACTAAGTGCCTCTCCAAACCTGCTCAATCATGGCGTCCACATGGCTCATTGCAGTTGATAAAATCTCGGGCTCATTGTTACTTTAATGTAAAACTATTGGATGTTGCATAGCTTACATTGATGTATACATGCCGAGATGCATTGATCTGAATGTGGACATTATGATGTGGTGGGATTTGATATGCAGTTGGAGGATGTGATCAGGTTATTCTACAAATGCAGTTTGAGGCCATTTGCACACCTTTTTGCAGACACCTATGCAAGACATAAACTACCGAGTTAGGAGATGCAATTTGGGGAGAGGAATGGAGCAACATCCAGGGTATACATGAAGTGAGTTACTCAGGAAGTAGTCATTTCGGATGGAAGCATGATAACTGCTACGATTCTATCCATTGGTTAACTCACATCAATGGGAATGTGACAAGATGTCTTTTCCACTAAGTTCATTCAAAGCTGGTAGAAGGTAATTAATCTTTATAGAGATCAGCTGGGAGTTGAGGTTACTTTGAAGGGTTCACTTGTAATCGTGATAATATAGCAGGACTGTCTTCAACACTATTCTAATGCTAGGTGGATGCTCAGCTGGGTGTTATGTCAAAATAATAGCAGGGAGAATCAGAGAGATATGGCTTAGAACTGGATTTTGAAGTCATGGAAGAGCTGTGATTGAGAATGCAAGAGATTGGGAATGAAATTGGGAATGCCATGGAAAGATTCAGGGCTATGTAGAACCTGAGCGGTACAAGCTTCCTGATTGGGTTTAGAAAACATTATATAGGAAGTGTGACCTACTGGATTGGATATCATACATTCTGTATCAGCTGTGGTGTATTTACTCACAAATAACAGTCTCATTAGGTGGAGTCTGTCATGAGAATTTCCCCAATCTCCTCTCTTCTACATCTTGAATCTCACTTTCTCATCCACAACTCAACAATCTCTTGATAATGTAAAGGTCAGTCATTGCACTCCACCTCCCCATGCTCTAATTATAAGACAACATCATGTATGGTGTCAACTTCAGATTGAGTGTCTTCCACTCCCAGCCAGTCTCTTATCTCCCAGCACTCTGCACTTGCTATACCTGGAGATAGTCAACTCTTCACATTTCCATCATTACAGGTTAACAAATGAATTATGTATAAGCCCCTGACATTCTTTGCTTACGATATACTGGCTACAAATTGACCTCCTTGAAGTTAACCGCAGGTTTGGCTCCATCACTACCTTCAAACATCCCTATAAATCTAGCCTATAATATCTTCCAAGTATATCACTAACTACCTTGCTCTGAACCTGTACCAATAGCTCTAATGTTGCTGTCACTATGACCCAGTTTGCAAAATGATAACCTGTAAGTACATCTGCAGTGTCACATACACAACGCCTCCAATCACACCACTTAGTTTGTTTAATCTCAGCATTCATATGAACCTCATCATGGTATCCAACTGTCTCTCCAAACTTGCTCAATTATTCCATCCCATTATATTTCAATCCTCACTGGATTACACCCTCCAGGTGTATTTCTAATCTGACTGATTTAGCACCAGCAAGGTAATGACCAACTTAACTAAGTCTCGGCTGCAAATTGCATCTCAAAGTTCACCTGGATGCTGTCTCCAGGCGCTTCTCTGATTATGCTGCACAACATCTATTGCTAGATCAATTGTATGTCCAGATATACAATAACCTAGATATATTTTAAATGCCATATCATGATGTAGTAAATCATCATGACATTGTGAAATACAAATATGTAACAAAGGCAAATAGGATAGATGGTATAGCTTGTAGTTTCAATACCAGTAGCTCTAAGAATTACTGCTGTGAAAGTACAGCACCAAGTTTAAGCTCTTCCACAGACTTGCACAGAGGTTTCAGCTGCTTTTATAATCTTCTGTAGATTGGTGCAAAGGTGTCCACTACTTTGCAATTTGACTATCCTATATGTCAAATTTGACACCATCTAGAATGCCTTTCCATGAATGCAGGTGCTGTCAGAAGCACCTGAGAATATACCTGCAGCATCTGCAAGCACTTTGCTCGGCTTCAGCTAGGTGTAACAGCATCAGAACATACCTAAGAGAACCAGTAAGTTCGACGACAGTATCTGGCTTGTTTGCATGTCACTTTCTCACCATTTTACATTTTCTTAATGGAATCATGAGTTAATACTGAGTGTAGCACCCAGCTAAGATTCATGTTGTCAAGCCAGTCTTTCTTTATTCTCAAAACTATAAATTAGACACTCAATATAGCCTCAGCTCACAGTTTTCCTTCCTACTGATTGACCACTCCAACCCAGCACTTTATGTACTCAATAATACAGTCAATATCTCATATCCCCATGATTGCAAGTAAACCAATATATAGAGCCTTGGTACTTGTCATGCCTCCCTTCAAATTGACTACCACCAGATTAACTAGCTTCAAGTTCACCTCCAGTTCCACCCAATCGGTGTCTTCAAAGTGCATCTCCAAACTCAGTTAATTATCATCTCTACATGCTTCTCCAATCTGGCATAATTCTAGCCTCAAAGTGCATCTCTAAGTACACAAGATCACAGCCTCCAAGTGATTCTGCAAACCTGCTTAGTTATCATCTCCAATGGCTTCTCCTGACATGTCCAATTACAGCCTCCACCCATATGTGTAATGGTTTCATAATCACCCCCTTCTAGTACATCTCTAACCGCCCCTAATTTCTGCTTCCAAGAAAGTCGCTTAAGCGTAATAGATTGCCCCCTGCAAGTGCATCTGCAAACGGAGTCAATCATGGCCTCCAGTTGATATATAAGCTTACATTATTACAATCAAGTCCATCTCTTTGTTCTCAAGGTCATGGCCTCCAACTGTCTCACTCCAATCACTTCCTTGCCATCTTATGGTACACATCTGATTGGATTCAAGTGCTGCCTACTGCCAGTTCCAAAGTCTGTGTGTAAATCAATTGATATATTGTTACATTGGTTCATAAATCAGAACACACCCTGAATATATATTTTGAAATCATTTGAAGATCAGCAGTTACTATGATTTTCAGGTGCACCAGCAGTATTCTCAAAGAATGTGTCCTTGTTCCTAGTTTGGACTACAGTAATTCAACATACTCCCAAGTATGTGACCTAAATCCCCAGATATGTTCAAGATTGTGATTGGTCCTTCTATACCCTTACAGATTTGTCACCTGTATTCATAGGCACAACTAAAGGCCACTGCATTGGTCCAGTTGGCTACTAGAGATGTCAGCATTACTGACTGGTGCACCATAATGCCACTGCATTGGTCAGATGTCCTCTAAGATGTAACCATTCAGGAATTCTCATCTGAGAACTCTCGAATCTGACCACCTGCTCCTACTTACAAAATTTCAGTTTATAGATAAACACATGGTATATCAAACATGGTTGTAGTGTATTGGAGGATTTATTTTCCTTGCCTGTGTACTTGGTTTCTGGCTATTGCATGCAAGTAATGACTTTTGATACAAGCTTAACATTTTTGGATTGTTTCATATTAAAAAAATTGAAATTGAGTATAACTCAAATTGCATTGTATTACTGATATTGCATAAGTTCAACTATACCTGTTACAGGTAGCCACTTATCTTGGACCAATATATCTGTGATTTGGACTGTATGTTGTTGGCTGCTTTGATATGTTCAGTTGTTTAGTATCATTTGAATATTATTATGTAGATATTTTACTTTACATGTATGTTGTATTTCTTCCATATCGATCATATACAATGGCTATTTAAAGGTACTTGCATTACATTCAATGGCTTGTTATGTGTTACTGGTGGAAGTATGTATATGGAGATCTGGATCATGCTGAGCTATATTGCACTGAGCCTGTTGAATTGATTGATGGAGTCTAAGTGTAAGTTAATATGTAACCAATATAGTTGTTGCCAGCTCTGAATCAAAGCCACGTGACAATGTACTGTTTTGAGTTTCAGTCTAGTACTCTTGTAGAATAGTATTATTTCGATCAAAACTGATACCACACACTGACAGAACTGAGCTAGTAACACAGTGCCAAACTGTACCATGTAGTAAAGATCTTACCAAGTAATAAACTATACTGATACTTTTCCACTATACCATAGCCGGAGCTTCTTCCAACTGTTAATCTGTATATTACACTATGTACCAATATGTCCATGTCTGAACTTGGTGGTTAATTTCGCTGTCAGCTTCTACTGTCTAAATTTTTGGTCAACCACTACTCCAGATGAAATACACTGTCCTGTTGTATTGTGATTGGTATCACTTTGGCAAGTACACAAAAACTGGTAGTACTTGCTGTATACTAGAAGGGAGGTCATACTCCAACCGGCTGAAGCATTATGATTTTTGGTTTACAGCATTGCCATTCTAACTATGGATTGTATTTTGGGTTTTGAGTAAGTGTTAGTGTTGGTATTGATATTGAAAATGTGGTGCCTTGTTTCCAATACAAATACAGGACTCTTCTCAGTAAGTTATGCTTTGCTTTAAGCTTGCACTTGAATACTTATTTCTGTGAATTGTGGATTCCCATTTCCGGTCTCATAGGTGGAGAAATGGCATTCTCATATCTGAAGGCTTAATGTGTAATGTACATATGGTACCATTTATAATATAACTTTATTATTTGACCAGTAGAGGAGTTCACAGGATTGCTGGATCGATAGCTACGCTGTCCACCACTTAACTCTTGAAATGTTCAAATTTCGTGTCCATTACACTCTACCAGACAATCCATTGTGCTTACATGGGGTTTCAGAAGTATATGCTTATATCTCTAAAATAGGTATAGTCTACTACACACACACTTCCCATAACCAATTCAAACAACAAACTTTATGTTGCTCTGTTCTTGGCTAGCTACCAGTTATTCCATTTGAAATATTGGCTGAAGGCATCTTCATATTATATTGCTTGGTAAGTTGCTCTCTCTCGCAAAGTAAGCTGTTACTCCCTCAAGTGTTTCAATCTAATGTTGACCACAACTTATCCTGCCAAAGTGCTGTCTATATTCATCCAAAACTTGTCTTTCTAACATGATTGATATCAATAATCTTATATACCCTTTGACCTCATGAGCACAGTCATCACAGCCATTGCAGCTGGTGCAGCAAATCCAGTCATTAAGTTGTACAGGGTCTGGTGTGCTGAATCTCAGTTGAAGGATCTGAAGTTCTCTCAGTCCAATTGACATATACAAATACTAGTGTACATGTAGCTCCATCATGTTGAACCCTAAATCAACTCACATGATAACTGAACTCAAATCCATCCCCTCACTCCTCTAGAGTGATGTTACAATCATAAATAGTAAACTGTAAATAGATGGAAATTTCAGCTTTACCTGAATATGCTTCCGAACAATCAACTGTTTCCAAATCTCCTTCATTACACCATTTCCAAATCCATGTTCACACCACTAAGTGAGCATCCTGTCTGAACTGCTCTGCTGGCTTCAATAGAATGAGTGAAAAGCCACTCACTGATTGTCTCCCTGAACAACAACCCACTTAATCCTTGTTCACCAGATACCACATTTCAATTCTCATATCCCATCCATCTATCAATACCTTCCACCTTTGTTATATATTGATTCTTCACACCTCATCAGTGCAACAATTCTCTGTTCAATTCCATCAACAGCATCTGTTCATTGAATTCTGGAACCACTCCAGTATATTGATTGCATCGACCCCAGCAGACGATGAATGTGCCATCAGGCTATCTCGGTCTCTTGTAATCTCTTGGTCAGTCTCTGCCTCGTTCATCATACCAGTGCCTGTTTATCTCCATCCTTATTATTGATTGTCTCCATCTCAGTCACTGTTTTGGTCGGTGTGTTGTTCTTCTGGAGTAGCTATGATCTCTGTAACACCCCTTCCAGCAGCCATTATGGTTGATACTTGGAAGGTCTCTTCCCAAATCACATACTAATGCTATTTCTCCAGTGCTGTCCACCGAATTCTCATAGTCTATCTAGCACACAAATTTTGCAAGGTACCCATTTCCAAACTGCAACCCCAGTGTATTCTCAGCTAACATTGCTTGCCTGCAAGCTGTAACTTGTGCTCTTGTCACATGGTACTGACTATCATGACAATCATTCTTGCTTGTGTCTCAGTCCAGAGCATATCGCAAACACTTTGGCGCTGGCTCCCCAGAGACTTGCACCTACGCTGCCCCTAATTGCAATAGCTACATATAATTGAATACAAGTTGAGTTGCCTATATCACAGAAGTATTAGGACTTGTAATCTGTTGTGACCAGCCAGGTGTACTGAATTGGTACTGACTGAACCAAACTTCTCTCCATCTTATAGATATATATACAACAACTAGAGTAAATCTGGCTCAACTGCACTCGACTCTATGTCAATGCATATGATGAAAGCACTTAAATTTATCCCTACACATTGCACCCATTGAAGTCACAATAGCCATGCCAGGAGTTGAATGTGAGATCTCACCAAAAGAACATACCTACATTCTAACCTGTATTAAATTAACATATTTGTTTTATATTTTTCTGTGATCCTTGATGCATCCCAAATTCATCAAGCACTCTGGATCTTCACTCAAGCGTTAATTGGGAGTGCAACTGTTATCACATTCGAAGGTTTGTAAAAACTGAATTTGCTGTCAAGATGGAGTTTACCCCTGGGCTCATAACCTATTGTGATAAGCCTATCAAATCATTTTGTTAACTTCAAGTCTGCAGTGTCATGCGGTCATGATGATAGTTGCCAGCCTAAATTGAAAGCCATATGAGAATGAACTGTATAATCACTTGATATAACAATGTAGTGGAATTTAGGTTATACAAATATGAAGTAAAAACTCCATCCAGCAGAAATAACTTTACAGTAATCTAATGGCATGCCCAGCACAATGTAGATTATTGTAATTTGATAGAAGATGATGATACTTTAGAATTAAGAATCTGGAGATTTAAATATTCATCTAGTATAAATTAGATGATGGAGATTTTTATCAAAGTGTTTTCTCAGCAGAATACTGACACATGCAGCATATCCAGACCCTAACTAGATATATATCCAATAACAAGTACACTCAGCAGAATCTGCTCCCTTTCTCCTGCTATCACTTAGCTATTTGTTCGATACAGTTGGTGTACTAGATTACACAAGACAAAACAAAATGTACAGAGACCCAGACATCAAAATATATTCAAACACAAAGGTACTTGCCACTCAATAATACTGCTCAAAGAACTGAAATATATTCAGACATAGTAACTAAAACAATCTTCTGGATGACAAGATGAGTATAATAAAATTCCACTTGCTTGGTGTGAAGCTTGTAGTGCTGATAATGATAATCTTATACCCAGTGGTCTGGATAACATTCTGTTGTATAACAGAATCCTCCAAATGTTAAACTCAAAGACAACCGATTCTCAGATATCTGTAATGATATCAAGCATATGGATAATAACGTACTTTAAAACTCAACCACTCCTAGCGAAATTCATCCATAGTTCAATGCTCTCTCCAGATGCCAGGTAGTGTCACAGCGCAGATGTGCAAGTAAGGTTAGAAAGTTAGGCGAATAAGTGATTATAGGAGTTGTGGGAAGGATTGGTGTAACAGAATAATACAGATGTTGATAGACGAGGAGAATGATGTGATGATGTGATATTGCGATGGTGGGATTATTCAGTATGATCAGGAAGTGGTCTGAGGTGTTGCATCGTTGGATGATATGGCATGGTTATATTGATTAGTGTTGTTATGGTAGTGTGTAAAATTGTAAACGACGATTTTGATGGTACATTGGAGTATGAACAATGATATGAGGGTGGCAGACCAACTGTATATAAACCCAGCTTGTTCAGTATAGGAGGATCTCCTTTTCTTCTCTCTGTACTCATTCCCTTGTATAGCAAAGCAATAGACAATTTGAAATCAGCTTTAACTCTTGTCTTGTCTTGTTGTCTCAATATGCACTTTGGGTTGATTGCCTTGTCTCCATAACCCATTATTGGTGCCGAAATCACCTATGACCGACCTCGCCTGTTACAGGTAGCTTGTAACCAAAAACCACTTGAATAGATATTGATGTAATGAAGCCTTCAAAACATGTTGAACTCATATTTGTCTTAACTGTCAGTCAACAATTTTGAATCAATCCAAACAATCTGTTTTGTTCATATCCTATAAAATGATCATTTGAATACAGAATCTTGATATTTTGAATCATTCATATTTGTCCTGGAAGTTTCCAGTGGGAACACCACATCCATAATACTGAATGTACATCTCAGGGAGATAAAAGTAACCAACATTGTTTCTGACTCAAATGCTGTCAACAAGTTGATAAATCCACCTGTCAGAAATTTTTCAAAAAGAGTTTTTACTATAATTAGATTGATGAGATTGATGAATAACTGCTGTCAGGAAGATGCAGTTAAAATACCTTTCAATAGCTGAATTGTTGCATGCGATTTACAGAAATTTAATCACAGTATCGTTCAAGATCCAATATGTGTATATGTAGTCTCTGCCAGTTATCTCAACATTCTTTGATATCAATATTAACCACCAGTTACAGACTAGAGTATTTGACTCTCACATGCCAAGAATCATTTTGTTTCAAACCAGCATAGAACTGAGTCAAATCTACCAACTGATAGAGATTGAGTGATTACAAAGGAAGAATGATATCTAATAGCAATATGGTATAGAGTAATTGATTTGTAGAAGAAAGACATTGGAGCAGATACCAAATATCAACTGGTTGGAATAATACTAATGTTAGTTCTCAGACTTGCAAAAAGCTATACTTTTGTAGATACATCACAATCACCTCCACTGTCATTGAGCACACTGAGTTGATTACTAGTCAATGTTTAGATATTCTCGATTCATGCTTTCTGTTGCAAATATTACCCCAGTGCGTCTGTTAACAGCAACTGCTCCACAGTGGGGTTTACCTACCAATATTACCACTGGCAAGACTCCATCAGAACTGGCAATTCAGTCAACTAATGTTGTTGGTGGGTGATTCTCATGCTGGCCACTTTACAATAACTAACTGTTTCAGGCATGTACAGCAGGTATCAACAGATGTGGTATTGTGTGGATACATTAATAGCAATATCAGATATTGCCAAGGACATAACCAGAAATATAGTTCTAAATAGCAGAATACCAATGTGGAAGGTAATTCTATATAACAGCCTTCCAAAACTGACAGCTGTTTCAGATTGTGAGGACAACCTCAATAAAACAAATGAAAAAGTAGTCACTATAGATATGAGATAAAACTAGCATAATTCAAAATCATCATTAGTAAATACAATACACAGGAATATACCCAAGGTTATATACTTTATGCTGATTAAGTAACAGTACATCAGCCAAATGTATTTTAGTCACAGGGAACCTCCAGCAGTGTGTGAGAAGAGACAGAGTGGGAACTTACAAATGCTAATATTAGAAGACAATCAGACCCTGCATGGCCATTCCTGCTGGCCTTCAGAGTATCATGGATCTCTGATAGCTGCTATGGGAGCAACATGGGAGTGGTTGTGATGAAATTTTGGAGCATGTTGGTGTACTGGAGAGAACTTTGGGAGCACCTGGGACTGTCACCCAATGAAATTTCAAATCCCAAACACACTCAGAGAGATACTTGGGTTCTTATAGATATTCATTTGAAGGTCTAGACACATTATCTGAGACTCTCCTGATGTACATCAGCAATAAGATTACCCTCCAGGGCAAATGTGATGGATGGATTATGGTGTATTATCAACTTCTGAATTATACTATACTACCTAACATCTCATTCAACTTTTAATTTTTTGCATCACTACAGTATGGAACCAAAGATAATTGTATCTGATTCAAAAATGAAAGCAGGTGCACAGAATCGATAATATGACTAAGCCATCGATTGATATCAATCAAACAAAGGATTATATTCATCCACTAAATCTCCCATCTCATCATCACCACAAAAAGCAGAAATGGACAATTCATCAATGGCACCAAGAATCCAGAGGCGCCAGTTGTATATCCGAATAATTCCTGCTGAGCAAGTGGGTGAAATAGAATTCCAATTGTATTTTGCTCAATGTGTGTTATTCAACCAATGATTAATTGAGATGTTAGCTAGCAGTGAATCAAATGGAGATTGAAAGGCAATATGGTGTATGGTGTTGAAAAAGAGAAGTGCCACCAGGAAATGAGAAGTAATAAAGATGCAGAGTGCAGAGTGAACAAGGGTAGTACAAAAGGTGAAGGAGGAATGTGGGAGTATAATGTAGGGTGTGAATCCAGACCAAGGAGCACCAACAGGGATTGAGATGTAGCTATCAAGTGGAGTAGGGCCCATCTATGCGGAGGAGCACCAAAATGGCATAAAATGTGTGGAATGAAATAGTTTGCTTTGTACCCCTGCCCTTGATCTCACATTATTTTATACTAACAGAAATGATGAGTCTGATCCAAATTGGGATCATGAAAAACATGAGGTGAAAGGGCCTGGAGACATCACTCCACCAAAAATGCACATTACGTCCAGAGAGCTGAGCTTTTGGGGGTTATTAGTTTACACCTACCGGAGTGAATGCCGAGCATTTTGTAAAGAATTGCACCTTGTGCGCACTCACTGCAGCCATAACCCGAGGCTGATCTGGATTGTTACCAGCTTGACCCGGTCGCTCTTGATCACTTTAAACCATCAGGTTCGTCTGACTTGCTTAGTGCCCCATATAAAGTGTATTTCTTTTCCAATAAACTCTTTCCATGCAAACCCAGCTCAAACCTGTGATGTTGAAATTTTAACCGGGTTGACCTGAGAACTTCATGTGGGGCATTGTCTCCAGGCTCTCTCTCACAACTTCTCTCCCTCACTACACTATTTCCTTTTTGTCACTTTCATTTTCATCTTAGTGCACATGTAAACAATTGAGAGCTTGATTCGACGCCATCAAATAGTAGTGCCCCTAACCGGAGTTGAGGTAAGCGAATGGCGATTGATGAGAACCCATGCTGGAGGAGAAGTGCGGCTTTGGGGTGTATGGAACACAGAATGAACCATAGAAGCACCAATCCATGCTATGGTGAGCTGATGATGATTGAGTAGTGCCCATTATAGTGGAGGAGCACCTTCAAGGTATGATGCAGCCCACTGAAGTGTAGTTGATGAGAACAGTGGATTGCACAGTAGTATGATCAATCACCAGAGAAGGGCAAAATTTACTGCAATATTTCTCTTCAGAAAACATATCTGTAATCTCCTTTCAAGTGGCAACTTCAGCGAGCATTCAATTAATAGCTATGGCCGCCAGGGGTCAAGTCTGCATAGCAAGAGATTGAATGAACTGAGATGTGGTAGGCTGGCATCCTAAGCTATGAGCGGAGAAGGGGACCTGAGCGTGGATTATATCCAGAACTTACATTTGGGCGAACCGTGATTTCTCATCATCTATGACGATTGAGAGATTATCATCATCAAACAGGAGCTTCATAACCTGAATCGGAAGCTTAGGCTGAGAGCCCGACTCCAGCTGGTAACCACAGACAACAGTTTGAGGATCTCTGTCTCCCCATTCCCCTCGAATGGCACTAAATGTTTGTTTTAACTATGTATATTTTCGGGCTTAGTCGATATCATAAGACTAATAGAAGAGCATTGAACAGCATAACAACACTTAAAGCATCTTGTGTTTGTGGATCTATTTTATGAGATGGACCACCAAGCAATTGACACACAGATGGTGTACCTATGTGGGTACCTACCACTGCCTGCGAACAATCCGGAGCTCCAAAGGCAAGTTTCCAAGCTTTGTCAACCATTGAGTTCTTTTCATTGGAAATGATTGGCGAAGGAGTCACTGTGAATATGATTGCCTCCTTCAACCTGTTTGCTACCTCAACTGGAGCCCTTTGGTGATAAGGCACATTATGATCTGCACTGGCATGTTGTTTAGGAATGTTGCTGTCGCTGCTAGCCTTTGGGAGTGCCTGGGCGGGTACAGGTACCAGGTTAGACTCAAGTAATTGGTTGAGGGTTGACTTTTGGCATTTGAGCAAAGCAGGCACTATGGCCATGGCTAGATTTCACAGCCTGGGAAGCGGAGGGTGTGCAATGACAGTATTGGCATGGCTATCTTTGGTTGGCAGTGGAACTCTTGTAGTTTGTAATGTCCCATTGCGGCATGCAAGGAGAACAAGTAGAACATCCTGATGGTGATCAAAATCATCATCTTCTTTGTTGCAGAACAGGGTGGACTATCCAGGGTTTTCACTTTCGTTATCGCTGATCTCCTGATCTATATCATCATTACACTATATGTTTTAAAATCAAGCTTCGACATTAGCCATCTCACACACATCATTTGAAGGCAGAGTTGGGAGCTGAAACATTTGAAGTGCCATGATGATTAGTCGTTTTCTGGAATGCTAGGGCTCTCTCAAGGTGTGGGTGTTGAATCTTCTGTGAATAGTGATTACTCACCTGGGAAACTGTAGGTTTCATGTTGATGAAGTGAAGAAAGAAGTTTAGGGAATGTAGAGAGACAAGTATGTAAGGGTATGTGTAGAATGAAGTTTAATTGAATAACAGCAAAATTGTGCAATGAAGCAATACTCAGTCAAGGAGGATGCAATTTGAGGCCACCCTGGACACAGTCTGGAAGACATTCCATGGATGAATATTTGTATCATGGATGCTGGCACTTTGTAGTGATTTTGAAAACATCAGGCGCACTACATGAGATGGATTCCTTCTGCCCCCAATTCTGAATATTCACCCTTGTACGCCAGTAGACTATGGACGCAATAATTGGATGTTCGTTTAAGCCACCATATCTAGAATTCAACCAGATGCACCTGCAGAACATGTTGCAACCGAAGAACTCAAGACACGAACTCCATTGTATCACTGACTAACTGGTGGGCTGGCCACATGGAGTACTGAGGAATGCACTGATGCTGAGTGCTGTTGCGGATGACTGCATCGAAGGCAGTCCTTATGCCTCTGGTACAGCAGCAAAAACTAAATTTGCTTCATTGAATGTATGTAGTTGATTGTACCCACAAACTCAAAAAAATGAAATCGAGCTTTCCCTGGAATATGGCATTGCTTTAACATTGCTGACAGTTCTGTGAGTTCTCACGATGCTGTATTCATGCGTCACGACCAGTGAACCCACTGTTGGAAATGGGACATCAAGCGCATGATGGGTAGTTCACACTTCCGTTGGCAATATCACCAGTCATATCTCGGCATACTGCTATGTCGCGCAATTCAATTTGTCATCGCGATGGTAATAGTACTTGCGCCAAGCATTCAATGAACTGTGTAGTTCTTGTTTTTCAAGATCCCTTATGGCTTAAGTTGACCAATGATAGTTACCATGCAGAAGTGGTTCACGATATTGAAGTTGTTGGTATAAGATGATTCAGTATGTTGCAGTGGATCAACCGTCATGGGAGGGTTATTCATCATCACGATTATATTTTCACGCGTTTGAGATCAGACTTCAGGTAACCAACAGATGTGTTACATTGACTACTTTTGTGATATATTGACGAAACCCAGAATGAAGAAGCGCACAAAGGAAATGCCAAATCCGATAAGTGACACCATTCCTAACCTCCAAGTGACATCGCAGCCTCTTGAATCGTACTTCCATCGATTAATCCCATATTCTCAACGCTGCTGATGCTGGCGATGTTGGTGATGTCGTTGCTGTTGCTGTCGCTGCAGGGGACGGGCTCTTCACTGCTGACGATGGCAGACCCTCTCATAGGCATGACGGCTGAGAATCGCATGATAGTTTCAGTAGCAGCAGCCACGCTTCTGAGATGATTAAAAGAATTGTCAGGCTGCTCTATCAGCTCCTCTGGGACATAATCAAGGAAGTCCTCATCAATGCTACCCTGATTATTAGGAGGTTGTGCCAGCGCTGGGCCTATACCAGTGGAGTGGATCGTTCTGCGAATCGTGCTGCGGATAAAGTCTCACATTTTGGCTTGAACCCCTGGTGAGGAAGAACAAAAATCCGTGTTGAGAGGACAAAATTCATCTGTGCATGCATTATTTACTATGTGAATAATGGTTCTTCTAGCACACTTACGCTGTGCCCCACCTCCAAGACCAAAATCTAGCGCGACCCTGAACTCGCCTGTTTTCCTGGCAGACAGCCATTGGGCAATAGCCATCGTGGTGAGGGCAACAAATGTTTGGTTGATTTTTCCAATCAATGATCTATCTTTCATTCCAATCCATCATATGCCATAGAAGTATGTCTGGTGAATAACATCCGCAATTTCGGTCACTGCCAATAGAAACTTGCATTTCTAATATGATTGCCAAGACAATGATTACACAAGAAGGGAACTTTGATCTTACCTCACAACTGTTTGTGGGGCATGTAAACCTGTGCTTGTCCGATAGCCAGGCTACAATTGTCCAGATGTCAGTAAGCAAGGTGGTTCGAAATCTGTAAATAGAGTCGATTGAAGTGTTGCAGTGGTATACCATTGCCCCACAGGTGCATGAAATCTCTGCCAGAGGCTGATGCACAATGTCAGCAATGAAAACCATCATTGAGATGATTTATTTACAACTGAAATGTAGGCATGTGGAGGGTCTGAGTTTCTCTGGGCTGGATAACTGCTGGCAATTTCCTCCTAACACCAACTATGAATCAGGGCAGTCTTGACCGGATTTGTGGCAAAGAGATTCACAAACATCGCATAATTGATACCTGTTGGCTTCACACGTGCCATGACCATCACTAGGATGCCTGAAAGAGTTACAAGGGCATTGTATTCTATGCCGACGATGAGGCCTGTCACATCGTCAACAAAATACCCATATCCCCACAGATTTCCCGCTTTCCATGCAACCAATTGCTCACTGGCAGTGTTTCAATCCTTCCTGGAGTAAATATATACATTAGCAGGCAAATTCAATCCTTTAAATGCTAGATCGAATACCTGCTTCTATGCCAGCGGTGCAGGCTCACATTCATCCTGCTTTTCCAAGACCCTACAGACCTCTTGACAGTTAGCATATAGAGGTTGCACCGACATGGGAGGTAATCGAGGTGCAGTGACTCATTTTTGAAGTATCGATGCGCAGGAACCATTTGATGGCTTCTTGCCCATTGCTTTCCAGGATGGTTACCAAAGAGGCTTGTCATTGAATTTGAAATTGTCATCTCAATGATCATTGTAATGGTCTGGAATCATGCTGCGATCGTCATCGAGATCCTCGTCATGGATAGATCGTCGCCTTCCCCCGGTGCTAGAAAAAACAGAAGGATGAGGAGAAGTGTGGCTCCTTTGTGTCATGATTTGAAAAGGTGGTGAGTGACAAGTACCAAAAAATTAAAGGAGTGACTAAAGGAAATGTGAATGAATGTGTAGTAAATGAATTAAATGCTTGTGCAAGGGAAAGAAAGTGTTGATATGATTAATAGTATCGTTGAGATGCGTCTTTTTATCCTGCCAACAATTCCAAGATCTCGGCAAGTCCTGCCAGGAATGCTTCCAACTGTCTGGATGGACAGGAACTCAGTACCAAGAATTGCAGGTGATACGCATGCCACAGGGTTGTTGATTGGATACATTTCGCGACAATGATTATTGCAACAAGCTAAAAAGTGTTCGCATTTTATTAATCATTCTGGTTAACGTCTGCTGGGTAAAGATGCCAAACTAACAATGACATGATAGCCATCGATGGAGTCATATTGCTGCCACTACGTGTTTCCCAACAACAATCATCCCAAAGATTAATCCCAACATCGCGAACACACAACACAGCCGTTCATGCATGAATATGACCGATGTAATAGTAAAATAAATAAAACAACAAACAGACACCCAAAACCTCTCCAAAAATCTCCAAATTATCACCCATCAGTCCACCCTCCAAAGTGCCAGAAAAATATCCACCCACAACGCGAATCCTTGAACAACGGTCCAGCCGGTTCATTCCATTCCCACAACAACCAATTTCCAGCTGAGTGCCTGATTGCATGCTTCCTATAGCGCAAAGAGCCCACAACAGGAGAATTGACAATTTGACTGTGCTCACATAGGCAAGCCACATCCTCATCAGCAACAACGATTTGCCCATAATCAACAACAAGACCAACAGCACAGTTTCGAATGACTTCGAATTATCGCTGCTGCATGATAATCCTCCTTTGAAGCTGCCTTTCGACCATGTGGCAGCCTGGTTTCTTCATCAGGAAGCTTCTTCGCTTTGGCCACTGCATGTCCGCATCATCATCCGATTCCTCCCTGATATCATCGATCATATCCTTGGCCGAGGGTGGGAGGATGTCATCTTCAGGCAGGTAGCTGCCGCCACCATGCATAGGTGTCTGGGCACCAGATGCGCCGTCGACTTGTTGGCCATGATGAACAATGCGCAAAAGTGTTCAGTTGTTTAATTTCCTTGTCGCCTTTACCCAACCCCCAGCAGTATTGTTATCAACGATTAGGGTAACATTATGGGTGTGTGGACGACCATGTCCATTAGGCTTGTCCCGGCAGCCCCAAAGCTCTCGGATTTTCCTGCTGGCGTCTCGCAGACTGGCAATTGCAACAATCCAAATTGACAAAATGGTCATATCGATGATAGACATAACAATCATCAGTATCGATTCATCATCCCCAGGGCAGTGCCATGAGCATAGCTGGGTATTGTTTTGGCCCTCCCTCTTCCCAGCAATGTCAGGATTCACACTAAGTGATGGTAAAGCGAAATGGCTTGAGAAGGAAATCAGTCAACGCATCGCAACACACCTATACGAGCGAAGACCCGTCACTCGAGGTTTCTTCCTTGTAGTCTTCTGTATCTACATATCATCAGGAAGTGCAAAAGAAGCATCACAGTGATGAAATACGTACCAATGTGAACCAATGTCCTCATCTTAGTCGGGGTTTGGTCGATCCTATTCTTCCTTCGGCAAAGGCCAACCTCTGGACACTGGGCAAGTGCTACTTTGAGATGCTGACCATCGAGAATAGTCTCGTCTGCCATGTACCATTTCCATAGCAGCCATTTAGATGCCAGATCACTGATTTGAGTAACACAACAATCGATTAGGAGTTCCCATTACTCAGCGCCTGCTCATAGCTTGTTGCTGATGTTCATGGTCTAGCCAATCTCCCAGACACACTCCCTCACTTTTATATCTTTCCATTGTATTGTCAAGCCACCCTTCTCCTGCCAAATCCCCAGGGTGTCAGCTGCCCATTGGCTGACTCCAACACCAGCGTTCTCGGCCTTGATGCAGACTTCTTGAGTCAGCATCTGAATTGTATTATCATCAGCGACAACCGATTTTGGCAACCAGAAGGCATCAGATTACAGTTTAGGTTCCCGACAGTGGTCAATGATTGAGAGGTGGATATCAAGTGCTGGTTATTCTAAACAAGTGTCGGGAGTGTTGAATATATCTTCAAGGGCCACACAATGGGGTAGCAGTGGTGAAGAGGGTGTGTCGAAGGTGCTGGAGATTGTAACTAAGGTGGGCAGGCACGGAGAATATGTATGTGGGCTTGGAGGGGGTATCATGATCCGGCGACATCATTGCGGCTGGCATTCAGCTAGGAAAGAATTTGCTTAACATCATCTAAGCACCGTGATTTGTTGACTAGATGCTTATATTCATCACAAAGACAACTAACAGCATCCTGCGCAATCATATCTCACCGGTTTGTGCTTGCCCTAGTTCTTGTACCCTGCAATGTCATCGCTAGGTCGGTATCCAAGGAGAAAGCACAGTGCATGCGAGGTACTAACCGAACAAAAATCGAGAACCATGAATCAGGCAATGGGCGTGGTAGGGTCTGGTATGGATGCATAAAAATCACAACAACAATCTGAATGCAGATGAGGTATGCTTGTGCAGATCCTAGTGATGTTGAAAATGAGAGAGTGATTAATCACTTTGCAATCATGTGAAGGAGGATAAGAGAAATCATACAAGAGTGGTTGGAAAATGTTTTGGAGAAAGTAAATTCACGTGCGCCTTTTTCTGAAGACCGGGCAACTTGCGATGGAATGAGTAGGTAATCAATCGTTGAGACGCTTCTTAACATCTTTCTGATATTTCATTTTTCACATGAAACATAGATATTGGTCAACAGTGGTTTGACTGCTCAAAGACGTACTCCTACATCGGTGCTTACATCACTCACGTCCATCATGACCACAACAATGGCATTGTATATGTATCAGCCGACCGATCGCAAGAGGATGGTTGTGGGATCGAGCACAATAGTTATCTACATCCATTCATTCGTGCACTGCATTGTGACCCATTTCTGTGCCTTCCGACCATGATTGCAGTGATCCAGAAGCCGACAGCAAAAATGCGTCTGTCGATCCAGAGCAACCTCCAGTTTGGACAGGCACACATCGTACTGCAACCTTCGACAACCGTCCTGCCGGCAAACCAAATTGTGACAAGTTTTTCGATATCATTGATGACGAAATTGATACACCGTCATCGTTTTCTTGTGAGGTGGATTATTGAATAGCCCACTGGTGCATCAAGCACAACTTGAGCAGAACTGTTATCAACGATGATTTCAGGAACCCTACAATGGCGACGATTCGTAACTAAACTTTGTCCCACACCGCATTCTGCAGTTTTTGTGAACTGTCCTATGCGATGGGCATCAACTCTGGGAAATTGGGCAAAGTGTGTTCCAATCATTTGGCTGATCCAAACTATCTTCATCATGATGATTGCACATGTTTCCTCTACCGCAATCTTGTTGAATGCGTTGAGTTCCTCATGCGACAGCCCATGTTCAGGGAACATATGTCGTATGCTCCAGCGAAGGAATTCAACAATACTAAGGAACATATCTGCTCAGCAGTGAAATGCAGCAACCGGTGGTGGAATGACCAGGTACATTAGTTGAATTTTGTCATACCTATGATGATTGTGACCATTTCAATAGCTACGGCGGCCACTTGCAGCTACGATTGTCCCTTTATTTGGCAATTCAGACCAGATACATCTTACAAACTGTTTGGGCAACAAGCATGATTAGCCAGCATATTTGAGTCTCGGAATCATTGACTCGACAATTTGATCAAAGCCTTTGAATCTTGCAAACATCCTTGTTGCCGTTCTTTCCATTCCTCCGAAATATTACTTCAAAGGACATGGAAAAACAACTGCCATGACAGAACAACAAATCCAGAATCAGGAGGTATTCAGGAATGCCTTCGACCTGATTTTGCGTCCTCTTGATGCACTGTTCAACTCTGGAACAGTCATGCTCTGTGCTGACGGTGAGAAGTGGGAAAGATACCCTGTCATCTGTGCACGGATCGCTGACTACTTCTAATACATTCACTGGGACATGATCAAGCAGCTCCATTGCCCAGTGGGCAAAGCACCGAAATCGTCGTGCGGAGAAGGGAATTTATCATCATGGCAATTTAGAGACTATTGGCTATATTTCCAAAGGATGATATTCGCGACTGAACGACATCTGATGGAGAGCCGGGAAACAGGATACTATGTTGACGATACAGCGGTTAGAACCTCAGATGACCACTTCTGGAATATGAAATACTTCTCCCAGACGAGTGTAATTGTCCCCGATATTCTTCATACCATCTATGTTGGTATGCTCAAGCAATTGATGGACTGTGTAACGTTCTTCATCCAACAACATTCCAGGATTGACAAATTCAACCAGCTTGGGGCAATGCTGCCTCCATATCATGGCTTCGCTTGACTCAACAAGCCATGAAGCCAGGTGACACATTGGAGTGTTGAGGAGATGAAAGCACTTGGGCGTGGGATTGATCCACTTTTCGTGGTGACTCTTTCAACCCCTTCGGTAAGCCACAGGATTCTCTTCACTGAGGCCCTGTTGTGCGTCAAGCACTCAGTGTATTTTCACCTTATGGCACAGTACCAGTACCATACTAAGGCTGTGACTGAGTACATGGAGAAGTATCTGGAGGAGCTTCATCATCACAAGGATGTTTTCAGTCAATTCCGCACTAGTCAATCTACAGAGAAGGTCACAGAAGCCTGGAAAAAGCACCATACCTTGGACAAACAGACGGAACAGGAGAGTGACCCCACTTGGACCAATCTGTCTGTGGCTGCAAAGCAGCATCACGTTGATGAAGATACAATGCAGATGAAGTCAGAAATTCTACAATGTCTTGTCGACAAATCGGATTTTAACTTTGTAAAGATGCATCCCCTGCACCATTTCATTGAGCATGTCCACCAGCTTCGCAACTTGTCGAATGCAAGCTCAGAGGTCCCACAAACATCGATGATGGATCTTCAACATGTGTAGATACAATCAAATTGGCATGAGGCTGGGTTCCAGATTGTGCCAACGAAAGCCCCAATGAAGGTGTTTCAGTATCGAGAGCTGAAGGAACATGCTGTGAAACCTTGTCGCAACGATGAAATGCCTCTAACCAAAGTTCCTCTCACGCGAATGATGAAACATCCCCAAGCGGAAATCATGACCCTTGATGACTTGGCCGAGTGGTGTGCAATGCCAAAAGGGGAGCAACAGAATCACATTGTTGAGTGCTTCAAGGGATTTCCCGACTTCACAGACAACGTCAATTACCCGCAGTAATTCAGTTGCCTCAACAATGTAATCTACCTCCAGTACGAGGCATTAACAATTCCAGTGATCAGTTTTCAATGCAACGAGGAGGCAGTTCATATGGTCCATTGAACTGGGTCCACAAGGTGGAGAAAGCATAAGCCATGAAGAAATGATACAGTGCTTCTCTGGATGGGGAGGGGTCTGGATAGCCACTTGAAGTCGACTGCTGGACCCATTCCCGCCTGTATGAAGTGTCATTTTGTCGTCGAAGATGCTGATTCAAGGGTTAAAAGGCTTCAAGCGTTGATTCCGACCTTTGCACCAGGGCCGATACGTCAGACTGCTGGTATGGTGATGGTCAACGAGACTCATCGACCTCAGATGCAACGCTTGCATGAAAAAAGCTACTGTCGTACGCCTCTTTTCAGTATTGGAGCCACTTATATCATACCTCTATGTGTGATCCATGGGGCTATACACCTGCTTCCGCTGACACCGCAGTGAGATATCCTGGAGTGGTACTTGAGCAACACGATTGACTTGAATGCATTCAATTTGTTTTACATGTAGATTGTTCAATTTGATGCTTGAGGTTATCATTTCAGCAATATATAGATATCTGATGAGTGTTTACTCTGGGTGTCTTAATTTTGTTATGGGAGTTGTGCAAGCTTGTGTATAATCAATGTCTCAAGGGATTAAACAGTTAAGAACATGCTTGAAATCAATAAAACAGTTCAAAAAACCGTCAAAACAATTAAAATCTTGAGGACCAACCTCAAAGAAACATCTGCACTAAACTGACATAACCGAATGAACAAGTTTCTGAAATGTTCTGATCACGCGATCACGTCATTCAATGCTTTGAAGCATGGTGGAAGAATGCAAATGACTCACTCTCATCTTTTGTGGAGAATCTGGCGAAGATCGGTGCATGGGGACCATTTTTGGATACCCATTTTGAGTTTTGCTAATGTACCAGTACATGACTGGTGACTCTGCGGCATAGCATTGTCAGCATTGTGAGAATCTGTAGAACTTGGATAGAGTTGGGACCTTGGTGTGTGGCAGCAGTTGAAGTTACAAGGGTTCTAACGGAGTTTGTTGCTGCAGATACTGGACAATCTGAATCTGTGAATGCAGTATGCAAGTTGAAAGAACACCATATTTTCATGATAGTCTGTTGTTCAAGAAATCTGTAGCAAAGTTAGTGGTCGATTAGGCAACATCATGGGTAGAATATCACTTTCAGCAGTCCATGTCGGCTTAATTTACCATATAATGCAGTCAGTCCCAGTGGGAGAGAGATTGGGTTTACAATGGAGAGAATCAACATAGAGAAAGAACGGTAAAGGAACAATGAAGATTCAGTGGTAATTGATTCCAGTTCTGGTCAATGCCAAGAGCAATAGCAAATGGGTCATAAATAGTCACTCACAGTCAGATGTTGTACATAATATCTAGTAAATACCCCATCATTTAACCACCAACTAAGTATTAGTCACACTGCTTCAATATTGACTGAAAATCAATGTTGGGGTTTAAAGCTGTGAATAAGACAGTATTAATGGGTTCTGAGGCTTCATTTGTGAGCAGGCAGATGACACTTAGCACAGAAGGTCCTGTGAATTGAGGTTCAGTGAGCGTTGAATTGGTATACAGGATTCTATGCGATGGCTGGGATTGCAGGCTTGCCTTACTTTGACAGTTACATGTACTTTCAGAAGCTGCCTTTTCTTAACTTGAGCTTTCATCAGAAATTCTTCTGTAGAAACTTCGTGCGATTGCGAGTTGCCAGTCACCGATTGAGTCAGTGAAATGAGGCTTGCCTTTCAGATTCTCTCTCTTTGAGCTCTCTTGATAGAAATTAAATTACACATTTTATTTCAACACACAGTTTTTTGGTGAACCAAGTATACAATTTTGTCACAATGCAGGTAAGTTTGGATTCAAAGTGTTGGGAATTTGAACATCTTTGCAAATGTGTGTTATGCAGGGTGAGCGGGAGTATGCCAATCATCAGCTCAGTCACGGGGCAGTAACTGTCGGTTGAAATTCTAGCTCTCAAGCTGCAGCATGACAATGGAGTCTGAATGACTGAAGCTTGTTGAGTATCTTGGAAACCTTGGTCCGAACTTACATCTTAGGCAATAACCAGTTATGTGTAGTTCCATATAGCCCTCGGCTGGGCAATTAACATAAGTGTGTGGTAGACACCTTCCTCCAACGAATTGGGTTGACATGGTGCATGACAGTTATAGCTTTTTAGTAGTTGCATTCAAATACCAATCAAGTATAGATTCAGATAATGGTAGGGGCCAAGCTGGATGTATTGCCGGTACCTGACTGTTCATTGTCTGAAAGCTGACAATCTGTGTGTGCTGGATGCCCCCAGATTCAAAAGGATTCAGAAAGGCAGAAAATATGCTTGGAATGAAGCAAGATGCATCATTCAAGGGTAATGCGAAGTAAGTGTTCATGCTTCTGTGACTCTGAGGCATGGCTGGAGTAGAATCATCTGTTAATAATGACTTGTGGGTTGTCAAAATAGATACTATACATAGAATAGGTGTGCAGTGTCAAATCTATGACCATCGAACTGGACTGGACAGTAGATCCGAGGTGTATCCATACATCAGTTGTAGCTAGTGTTAGCAACGGTTCCGGGTTACCCGGCTGCGGTCCAGGTTTGGAACCGGACTGGATGGTCCAGTCGGGGTTGTTACCCGGAACACAGGGGTACCCACAGCGTTCGGGGACGGGTTAGAACCAGACCGCGGTTCCATTGGACAGTTCCTACAACTTTGGCTCCAATTCAGTATTTGAGTTCTGATCGTATCATGACATGATCAGTACGTAAATTGTGCAGCATTGGTCGCTCTTTCACCTCCCGCTTTCAGATTTGCGATCCGACTGATATTCGTTGAGTGGCTGTGAAATAAAGGCTGAATTTAAGCGAAATTGGCGGGTTTTCGATC